>VOFC01001664.1_pt1 | contig 124000 bp, 186 predicted proteins | sample 5384161 | NCBI WGS metagenome assembly VOFC01 (sample SAMN12384722, study PRJNA508395) | human gut metagenome | isolation source: healthy gut B | host: Homo sapiens
AGCCAGAATGTTGTTATGTTACAGTATCCCATTTGTTTCAATATGTAATAGGACTTTTTTTCAGGAGAATAATTATAGAAATTCAGAATTTGTTGATGGGACAAGAAAATTATTCCGGAAATATATGTGTCTTATTCTTACTTGTAGAGCAATTCCTTGGAAAGAGAAACTTGTGTTTTTTTTTATTTGGTCAGGGAATATTTTTGCAAAATGGAAAAAGAATTCATTGGATAAGGAAGGAATGAAAATGGCAAAATTTATATGTATGCTCATGGCGGGAGTGGAAATCATGGATGCGAAGCAATTGTGCGTTCTACATGTGATATGTTAAACAATCCATTATGGATGAAATATTGTTTCATTTCTTTAAAAACGGAAGAAGATATAAAATATGGGTTAGATAAAATTTGTACAATTAAGAAAGATGTACAGTCATATTCCAAAATAACTTTACCATTTATTCGGCATATATAGCATTAAAATTAAAAAAATGCACTATGTGCCGTTAGATAAACAACTATAAGAAAACCATTGACATGGTGCATAAAAACGACATTGTATTATCTATAGGCGGTGATAATTATTGTTATGCTGATGTGAATAAATATATTATGCTACATATGATGATTTCTAGGGGAGCCAAGACAGTATTATGGGATGTTCTATCAATCCGGAAGTATTGAGTAATCCGGAAATTGTTAATGATGTGAGACAATATCAGCTTATTACAGCAAGAGAATCTATTACTTATAATGCACTGAAAAAATAAATCCCAATACCATACTTGTTGCAGATCCTGCATTTGGACTCAAAACAGGCATATGCAGGGGCATCTAAGTTTATCAATAAAAACATGGAGAATTAATTTGAGTCCGATGGTAAAAAAGATTTCAGGAATTATAATGAAAAAATTATGAGATCTTGATAGAACATATTTTGAAAGAAACAGATATGGCAATTGCATTAATTCCTCATGTAATCTGGGATGACAGTGATGATAGGATACCATTAATGCAGTTGTATGAACGTTATAAAAAAAGTGGAAGAGTTTTAGTAATAGAAGATCAAAATTGTTCAAAACTTAAGTATGCGATTTCAAAATGTAGATTTTTGTTGGGAGCAAGAACGCATTCCACTATTGCGGCATATTCTTCGGGGATACCAACACTGGTTGTAGGATACTCTGTAAAGGCAAGAGGAATTGCTAGGGACTTGTTTGGAGATGAAGAACAGTATAGTTTATCTGTTCAAAGGCTGAAAAAAAGAAACAGATGAGTTGCTTAAAAAGTTTTAGATGGATATTAGAAAATGAAGAATTAATCAAAAAACAATTAAATAGCAAAATACCAGAAGTTATTAAAAGAGCATTAACTGCAAAAGAATATGTTGAGCGATTACTTTAAAGAGGAGATGGTTCATGTCTAGATTAGAAAATTCTGCTAAGAATATTTTGGGGTCATTTGGGAATAATTTTGTGGCTTCTTTATTAGGCTTGATTTCTAGAACTGTGTTTATCTATACATTGGGAGCGGATTACTTGGGACTATCTGGGCTCTTAAGTAATGTTTTAGGATTTTGGCGATTGGTGAATTAGGGGATTGCAACTGCAATTGGGTTCAGTCTTTATAAGCCCTTAGCTGAGAAAGATTATAAGTCCATCAGTACATTAATGTCCGTCTATAGAAAAAGCATATTCGGTTATAGGTGTTATTGTGCTTTTAGCTGGAATTATTCTATTTCAATTCTTAGATTTTTTTTGTTCCCGTAGAACAACAGCCAGACGGAACAACCTTTGCTTACTTTGCGTTTTTAATTAATACTGTTATTGGTTATTTTTTTATCATATAAGACCACACTGATATCCTCAGATAACCAAGCGTTTAGACTGATTCCAATTAATGTATCAATAAATTGTGTTCAAACACTTTTTGCAGATTATTGCATTGTTAATTTGGAAAAGTTATATTGTATATTTAACAATACAGATCGGATGCTCGATCGTTTTGATGGCCACACAAAATTTATACATAACAAAAAAATATGATAAAGTTACTTTTTTATTCAAAGGATAGACTGACAGGTGCTCAAAAACAGGAAATTCAAAAAAATATATCAGGATTGATTGTTGCAAAATAGGAGACTATTTGGTTAATTCAACGGATAATCTTATTATTACAAAACTTGTAAGCTTAGTAGCCACAGGAATATATTCCAACTATCTTTTGATTCGGAATCTGATCAACGGATACATAAGTGCTTTGTTTGCAGGTGTCACTGCTGGAATAGGAAATATAGTGGCAGTGGAGAATGATGAAAAAAAAATTAGATGTATTTAATACAATGTTTTTCATTGCCTTTTTATTTATAGCATAGAAGCTACATGTTTTATGTGTTTATTTAATCCATTTATTGGTGAAATTTGGATTGGTGAAAAATACTTATTTAGAACAGGAACTGTAGCAATTATTGTAATAAATAATTATCTGACAGGATTACGAATGCCACTCATTACCATGAAGGAGCAGCGGGGAAATATTTAGAAGATGCTTGGGTTCCATTTGCTTTTTGCGATTATTAACTTGGTTGCATCTATCTTATTTGCTAAGCCGTTTGGGGGTTTCAGGAGTTTTTCTGGGTACAATTGTTGGCAGTCTACTTACTGCTGATTGGTATAGGCCAATTGTAATCTATAGATCTGTATTTCATTGTCCTGTTAGAGCGTATTATAAACGATATGTATTATATGTTTGCTTAGGGATTATCTATATTGCACTGGCATATTGGACTTGCACCTGGATTTCTAGGGGAAATATCTACTTTAGATTTGTAGAAAAGCGGTTGTTGCTATTGCTATTCCAAGTGGATTTAATTATATTTTGTTTCACCATACCAATGAATTTAATTCTGTAATGAAGCTTTTATGAAACGTATTGGAAAAAAGACCGTTGGGCAAAATTAAAAGACTTTTTAAAACGGAGAAATTATGAATAAAAAGTTAGCATTATTATTCCATGCTTTAATGGAGAACGTTTTATTGATAGATGTTTACATTCTATTGAAATTCAAAATTATCCACATATTGAAGTGGTTGTGGTAAATGATGGATCGATAGATCAAAGTGAATCCAAGATATTGGAATGGAAAGAAGTACTGGAAAATAAAAAGATTTCATTAATATATATTAAACAAAAAATCAAGGGATTGGAAGCGCAATAAATACCGGCCTGAAATATATTTCTGGAGAGTATTTATTATTATTGGACATCGATGACGAGTATTTGCAAGGTGCATTGTTAGAGCGAGTACAGTTTTTAGAAAGTCATAGGGAAATGGATGTAGTACGTTCGAATGGGTGGTATGTAAGAAAAAATGGAAAAAGCCTGTTTATTTATGATGAATGTGAGAAAAATATTCAGGATGTTTTTACGGCATTATTGGAAGGGAAGACAAATAATTGGGCTGGAAGTTATATGGTTAGAGTGTCTTCCTTGTTTAAATTTTATCCTGAAAGAGAAATTTATCAATCAAAAATATGGACAAAATTTACAACTGTTATTGCCATTGCTTTTTACAATAAAAAAAATGTGGATTTATTGATAAAACCACATATGAATTATAACCAGCAAGAAAATTCATTAACCAAAAACTAATGTTGAAAAGAGTAAAAAGAAAAAGAGTTTAGATAATGCGAATGGTTTTCGTGATATTAGAGAACATATGGTTCAGATTATTATTCATGATGAAAGGGAACGAGAATATTATCTAGATATTATACAAAATTTTACTGGAGAAGTGTCATGCAGATTGCAGGGGTGTATAATGATGACATTTTGATGAAAGAAGCTTTTTGAAATTAAAATAAATAAAAATGTACAATTGGATGACTATATTATATATTGTCGTTTGACACATCCTGAACTTGTTTTATTATTACGTTTGTTTAGAAAAATAAAAATCTAAATTAGGGAAATTTGTGAAGGCAGATCATGCAAGGGCTATGATGATTATATATATGGCCGTGAGACTATGTGATGCTTATGTCAAAAAAAGTGCAAAAGAATTACAGTATGATTACAACAGGCTTTGTTGAACAGGAAGGTGAAGATTATGCCTAAATTCGCAGATAAAAGTCAATGCACAGGTTGCACTGCCTGTGTAAGCATTTGTCCACGGAACTGTATTCAGATGAAAAAAAAAGATAATGCAGGATTTGAGTTTCCGGTAATTATGGAGCGGTCTGCGTGTATTGCTTGTGGGGCTTGTGAAAGAGTATGTCCCGTGTTAATGAAGAAAAAAGATGATGAAAACCTATCAACGTCTGCATATGCGGCATTCTCTAACAATAATGCACTTCGACTGGAGAGTTCCTCCGGTGGAATTTTCTCTGAGTTAGCAGCTACCATTTTACAGCGAGGCGGAGTGATCTATGGTGCAAGCTATGATGACGAAGGCGTAGTCAGACATATTGAGATCAAAGAGCAAACAGAACTCGGCAAACTACAAGGAGCGAAATATTCGCAAAGTATTTTAGGAGACTGCTTTTTAAGCATAAAAAACAACTGGATTCCGGACGAATAGTGTTGTTTTCAGGTACACCTTGTCAGGTAGCCGGATTGAAAGCTTTTTTAAAACGAGATTATGAGAATTTGGTCTGCATAGATTTTGTATGTCATGGAGTGCCGTCTCCGATGGTATGGGAAAAATATGTAAAGTATCGATCTCTAACGGATAATAGTGATTCATTTCCACAGCATATAAATTTGCGAAATAAGGAAAGTGGTTGGAGTCATTACGCATACTCGGTTGAATTTGCTTATGCAGACAAGAAACGCTATTTATGTAAAAATGGTGATGATCCCTTCATGCAATTATTTGTAAAAGATTATATTTTGCGGGAATCTTGTAGTAGCTGTCATTTTAAAGGATATCATCGTGTTAGTGATATAACATTAGGCGATTTCTGGGGAATATGGAATATTAATCCCAAAATGGACGATAATAAAGGAACATCTCTTATATTAACGCATACTGCAAAAAGGCGAAAAAATGATGAACGCAGTTTCTGAAAACATAAAATGTGAACAAGTTTATTTGGAACAGGCGGCAAGAGAAAATCCATCGTTATTGAGATCATCAGTTCATAAACAAAATAGAGATATTGTTTTAAAAACTATTGAAAGCGAAAATTTTCAGGAAATATTGCCATTACTTCAAGTAAAACAACCACAAAGGCGAAGTAAGAAGGAAATAATTAAGCGTGTACTCAAAAAGCTGTGTGGGTTAGATGAGTCACGATAACGGAGGACATTATCAATGAAATGGCTACGGCAGCACAAATGGACGCTCATTATCAGCGTACTTCTATTCCTCGGAATCACAAACTGCCAAAACCTCGACCAATCAAAACACTCCCTAAGCTACTCTTCCTATCAGATCCCCTCCGACAAAATCGATACCCCAATCCGGATTTTGCAGCTGACCGATCTGCACAACAGTGAGTTTGGAGAGAACAATCAGGAACTGATTGACCGGATAGCAAGTCAGTCGCCCGATCTGATTCTGCTTACGGGTGATTTACTAAATTCTGGGGAGTTTGTCACAGAGATTGCTGCAAATTTAATTTCTTCTTTATGTCAGATTGCGCCCTGTCTACCTGTCTTTTGGAAATCATGAGATAGAATACCAGGACAATTTTGGCACAGATATCACACAATTGTATCAGGCCGCCGGTGCAATCGTTCTGGAGCACCAATACCGGGATATCACCGTAAAAGGCCAGTCTCTTCGCATTGGCGGAATTTCCGGTTACTGCCTGCCGGACAAATACCTGGAAACGGAGGAAGCTGATCTTAGCGAATGCATGTTTTATGGGATTTTGAGAATACCGACCGTTACAAAATCCTGCTCAGCCATCTTCCGATTGCCTGGCTGAAAAATGATGCCCTGGAGGAATGGAACATGGACTGCGTGTTTTCTGGTCATCTTCACGGAGGGCAGGTCATTTTGCCTGGGATCGGCGGTGTATATGCGCCGGATATGGGCTGGTTTCCGGGACGGCTGAAGGGTGTTTTTGATTCAAAGGATGGAAAAAGGCATCTGGTTCTGTCTGCGGGGCTTGGAAATACGGAGGTGATTCCGCGGTTCAACAATATTCCGGAGATTGTCTGCGTGGATCTTGTACCGGACGGCGGATGGTGAAAAACTTGCACATGGATTAGGGCTGTGAATGTTACGGTTCGCTGGGAACCAGTGAACCGTAACTTAATCTGGGCATATTGTTTCACAGGATCGGCTGGCAGCTTGACATGTCGCCGGTCCTGTATTATAATAACGATGTTCACGAAAATGAAAGGATAGATGTACATGAACAAACAAGAATCTGATATTTTGAACGTGATCCTGCAATACCACTGCCGGAACCAGCGTGCGCTGGCGGAGCGGTGTGGGTTTTCACTGGGAATGGTAAACCGTTCGGTGAAAGCGCTGCAGGGGCAGGGTTTTTTAACAACAGATATGGAGCTGACGGAAAAAGCCAGGCTTGAGATGGCAAAGCATCGCCCGAAAAACGCGGTGATTCTGGCTGCCGGATATGGAATGCGGATGGTGCCGATTAATATGGAAACGCCGAAAGGACTTTTGGAAGTAGAGGGGAACCGCTGATCGAGCGGCTGATCCGTCAGCTTCATGCGGTAAAGGTGAAGGAAATTTATGTTGTCGTTGGTTTTAAAAGGAACAGTACGATTATCTGGTTGACCAGTATGGCGTGAAGCTGGTTGTCAATATGGAGTATGCAGAGAAAAACAACCTGCATTCCCTGGCAAAGGTATTGCCACAGCTTGGCGAAACGTATCTTATGCCGTGCGACCTCTGGTGCCGGGAAAATCCGTTTTCGGAGTATGAGTGGTATTCCTGGTATCTGGTGAGCGATGCAAAGGATCCCTGACAGTACGGTTCGTGTGAGCCGGAAATGGGAGCTTGTGCCCTCGGGCGGGGAAAAGAAGGAAATCATATGATCGGTATCAGCTATCTGACGGATCCTGTGGCGCAGTCGATGGCGCAGCGAATCGAAACGATGGTACAGGACCGCCGGTATGACCATGTTTTCTGGGAGGATGCCTTTTTTTGCGGAAAACGGGATGCCAGTGCAGGCAAAGATTGTCCCGGGAAGGAGCTGTGGTGGAGATCAATACCTACGAGCAGCTGCGGGAACTGGATGAGAATTCGGATCAGCTGAAGTCGGATGCGATGGCAGAAATTGAACGGGTGCTTTCGGTTTCCGGTGAGGAGATTACGGGGATTGAGGTCCTGAAAAAGGGAATGACAAACCGTTCGTTTTTATTCCGCTGTCGCGGCGAACGGTACATTATGAGGATCGGGGGAAGGTACGAGTCTTCTGATCAACCGCAGGCAGGAGGCGGCGGTATATCGGACGCTGGACGGAAAGGGCATCTGCGATGAAATCGTGTCGATCAATCCGGAAAACGGCTATAAGATTACGAAATACCTGGAGGGTGCGCGTGTCTGCGATCCGGAAAACCCTGAGGATGTGCAGGCCTGTATGAAAAAGCTCCGTTCCTTCCATGAGGAGCATCTGAATGTGGAGCATACGTTTTTCTCTGTTTGAACAGATCGCATACTATGAAAGTCTGTGGGAGGGGGAACCGTCTGTTTATCGGGATTACAGCACGACGAAAGCGCATGTGCTGGAACTTGAGGCTTATCTGGAAGCGCAGCCGAAGGTGTGGACGCTGACGCATATTGATGCGGTGCCGGACAATTTTCTGTTTGTGGAGAAAAACGGCGGAACGGAAATTCGTCTGATTGACTGGGAATATGCGGGCATGCAGGATGCACATGCGGATCTGGCGATGTTCTGCATTTACGCCATGTATGACCGTCCGCAGGTGGATGCGCTGATCGACTGCTATTTTACGGAAGGCTGTCCGCAGGAGGTGCGCACGAAGATTTACGCATACATTGCGGTGTGCGGGCTTTTGTGGAGCAACTGGTGTGAGTACAAGAGCCGGTTAGGCGTGGAGTTTGGCGAGTATTCGCTGAAACAGTACCGATATGCTAAGGATTACTATAAACTTGTTAAGCAGGAGCTTGCCAAAAGCAAAGGTCAGGAAGAATAAGAGGGTGGAAGAATGAAAGCGATGGATGTGGGGCAGAGACCGGAAAGTGAAATTCAGCAGAAAAATCATGTAGAACGTGCAATTATCATGGCGGCGGGAACGGGAACGCGGATGCGGCCGGTAACGCTTACTACGCCGAAACCGCTGATCCGTGTGAAGGGTGTCCGCATGATTGATACGGTGATTCGGGCGCTGCATGAAAATGGAATTTATGAGATTTATGTAGTAGTGGGATATCGGAAAGAGCAGTTTGCGTGCCTTACCGCAGAATATAAAAGGTGTGACACTGATCGAAAATCCATACTGGGATTCCTGCAATAATATTGCATCGCTCTATGTGGCGCGGGAACAGTTGGAAAATGCAATGATTCTGGATGGGGATCAGATTATATACAAAAAAAGAAATTCTTGCACCGGAATTTACGCATTCTGGCTACAATGCTGTCTGGACGGACGAAAAGGAGACGGATGAATGGCTGATGCAGGTGAAGGATGGAATCGTGTGTTCCTGTAGCCGGACCGGCGGCAGAGGGCGGCTGGCAGCTCTTCAGTGTATCACGTTGGAACCGGGAGGACGGAAAGCGGCTGAAACGCCACCTGGAACTGGAATTTGAAAAAAACAGAACCGTCAGATTTACTGGGACGATGTGGCAATGTTCTGTCATTTTCAAGAGTATGAGCTTGGCATCTACCCGATGCAGAAAGGTGACCTGATCGAAATTGACGATTTTTCGGAGCTTTGTGAACTGGATCCGTCCTATTGCGGATATGAGGCACAGGGGCAGGAAAAAATCAGAAGAAAAATAAGCTGGATCGGGCAGTATAGCAGAAAGGAACAGAAAAACATGAATACAGTTGATGAAAACAGAGTGGTGAAAAAGAAACAGAGCGGAAAATACGGAAAAAGGTCAGATTGACTGGATGATCACGCTGCTGCCGCTGGGACTGATTGCAGCGCTCAGCATTTTGTTTTTCCTCCTGCCGGAACAGTCCAACACAGTTCTTGCGAAGGTACGCTTCTTCTTGGGAGATACCTTTGGAGTCTATTATCTTGCAATTGGCCTTGGCGTTTTTCTGCTCTCTTTGTATCTGGCATTTTCAAAATATGGCGATATTGTGTTAGGAGAGCAGGATGAGAAACCGAAATATTCTTTTTTTGCCTGGGGATCCATGATGTTTACGTGCGGCCTTGCGGCAGACATTCTGTTTTATTCTTTTTGCAGAATGGGTGATGTATGCTGCTGATCCGCAGATTGAAAAGATGGGCGGAATTCAGGAGTGGGCGGGCGTGTACCCGCTGTTTCACTGGAGTCTGATTCCGTGGGGCTTTATCTCGTTCTCGCTGCCGCATTTGGGTTTATGCTGCACGTGCGGAAACGGAACCGGCAGCGGTATTCAGAAGCCTGCCGTCCGATTATGGGAAAACAGACGGACGGCATCGGCGGACGACTGATTGATCTGCTGGCGGTATTTGCACTCCTTGCAGGAACGGCAACGACATTTAGCGTGGCAACGCCGCTGATGGCAAGTGCAATCAATGCATTGTTTCCATATCAATCTGGACCGGAACGCAGTGACAATTGTGATTCTGCTGATTACGTGTTTTGTGTACACGTATTCGCTGCTTCACGGCTTCCGCGGAATCGGTTTTCTGGCAAAAGCTCTGCATCTATCTGTTTTTCGGGCTGCTGGTGTACGTGCTGCTGTTCGGCGGACAGACGCGGTATATTATCGAGACGGGATTTTCATCGCTGGGACGGATGATTCAGTATTTCCCGACGTTGGCGACCGATACCGATCCGCTGCGCGAGACGCATTTTCCGCAGAACTGGACTATTTATTACTGGGCATACTGGATGGTATGGTGCGTGGCGGCGCCATTTTTTATCGGAAGTATTTCCCGGGGAAGAACGGTGCGGCAGACAATCCTTGGCGGATATGGATTCGGCGTTGGCTCCACGATTTTAAGCTTTATCATCCTGGGAAATGAATCGATGGGGATGCAGATGGCGGGAAAAGCGGATTTTATCGCGCGGTATGCCAAAGACGGTGATCTCTATGGAATGATTATCGCCATGATCCAGAAGATCCCGTGTACACCGCTGGTTCTTGTCGTTCTGCTGCTCACGATGATTGCCTTTTATGCGACCTCGTTTGATTCGATTGCGCTGACGGTTTCCTGCTACAGCTACCGCCGTCTGGAAGAGGGACAGCAGCCATCGAAAGCGATTCAGCTTATGTGGTGCCTTCTGCTGATTCTGCTTCCGATTGCACTGGTCTTTTCCGAAAGCTCTATGAGCAATCTGCAGTCGGTCAGTATCGTGGCAGCGTTTCCGATCGGAATGGTAATTCTTCTGATGCTTGCAGAAAAACTGTTCCGCGCCGCGGTTGATAAATTTGCGGTGGGCGCCGATCTCGTTATGCGTGAGTTCTTTGCCGCACTGCATACAGCGTGCCATCAGAGTTTTACGACCTTTGCACGGTATACTTTTGATGCAAACGGCTCGAGCTCTGTGACAAGGGATGCATTGTTTGCACGCAGGTTCTCGCCGGTCCAGACCTCAGTAAGTTCCAGAGTACGGCCAGTGGAGAACGGAAGACCGATCTCATCCAGATTCATGGCTGCACGCGATTTTTCATCACTGAGATTGAACATGCCGATAGCAAGATCTCCGTTTGCGAGCGCTTTAACATAAATCAGAACGTTGTCATTCCATGCATGGTTTTTTCACTTTATACGGCTGACGGAGAGCGGGTCCTGATTGATACGGATCATCTCATCGTTCATGAGAATGCGGCGGGTCTCGTCGCTCATCTCGCGGATATCGCAGCCAATCATCAGCGGGGGAGCCAAGGAATGCCCACAGCGCATAGTGTGTCTGATACTGGACATCGCTGCAGCCGGCCAGTCCAACATTTCTTTTTTTCCGTGCATGCCGACAACCAGCATATCCATATCGTTGAAGCAGCCGACGCCGTTGTACGGATGCAGTTTTTCCTGTTGTGCCACGAGATCTTTGACAGAATCCCAGGTATCAAAGATGTCGCCGGTGGAACGCCACATGCTCGCGCCGGTTTCCTTAATCCATTCATGCGTCTGATCAGCGCCCCAGGAGCAGGCAGAGAAGAGAATGTCGCGGCCGCAGTTCTCGAGTGCCAGTCCCATTCTGCGGTACAGATATTTTCCGTGCAGGATCGGACTGTGGTAGCAGTAGTCATATTTTAAAAAATCAACACCCCAGGATGCAAAGGTGTCCGCATCGATAAATTCATGTTCGAAGCTGCCTGGATATCCGGCACAGGTCAGGTTTCCGGCACAGGAATACATACCGAATTTCAAGCCTTTGGAATGCACGTAATCCGCAACCGCTTTCATACCATGCGGAAATTTTTCCGGATCCGGCACAAGACGGCCGTTTTCATCGCGTTCACGTAAAGACCAGCAGTCGTCGATGACAAGATATTCGTATCCTTTATCGCACAGGCCGCTCTCGGCCATGACATCAGCAGTTTCAAAAATCATTTTTTCATTGATATTTTCTCCGAAGGTGTTCCAGGAATTCCAGCCCATCGGCGGTGTAAGTTTGATCATAGTATTGACCTCCCGTAAGTTTTGATGTACTTTGAGTATAGATGGATATTCAGAGCAAAACCATGGAATTTTAAGACAAAAGCATGGATTTTTGTTTCGTAGAAAATAAAATACAGGAAAAGGGGAAAGAATATGCTTGTATCAGAAGTGAACGGAATCCGGCCTGTCAATGCCGGGCGGCAGGACTGCCATGATCTGCATTCCTGGGGGCCGGGTGTACGGCAGTGCTATATTATACATTATATTATAAGCGGAAAGGGAACGTTTACCTGCGGGAAAAAGACGTACACACTTACCGCCGGACAGAGCTTTTTAATCTGTCCAGAGCAGGTGGTGCAGTACGCGCCGGATGAGAACGAGCCGTGGGAATATGTGTGGGTTGATTTTGTCGGGGAACAATGCCGGCAGATTCTGGCACGGTCGGTACTGAACCCACAGCAGCTGGCGGCGCCGCCTCTCCTTCCGGAAAGGCTTCTGCCGTATTTTGAGCGCCTCTGCCAGATGGAACTCTATCGCCGGAACAGCCAGGAGGCCATCGGTGTGCTGCTTGCGCTTCTGGGTGTGTACCAGGATCTGGCGGAGCCGCAGCGGGAGGAGAGAAAGAAGGAGGATCCGCGGATCATGGAAGCGATGGCTCTGATTGCCGCAGGGTATCACAGGAGTGAGTTCTGCGCGGAGACAATTGCGCGGAAAATGGCGGTCAGCCGCACAACGCTGAACCGTCTGTTTCAGAAGAAAATCGGCTGGTCACCAGGACAGTATCTGCTGGAATATCGGCTGCAGCAGTCAGAAAAGCTGCTGCAGATGGGGATGACGGTCAAACAGACGGCGCTGTCGTGCGGATTTGAAGATCCCTTTTTACTATTCCCGTGTGTTCCGGAAACACTATGGAATGCCGCCGTCGGATTATCGGCTGCAGTTTGCAGAAATTCAGTGAACGGCGGGCGTTACCGCTCGTCGGAGAGATAATTCCGCATAGAGTGCAGGGCGGACTTTTCCAGCCGGCTGACCTGTGCCTGCGAGATGCCGATTTCCCGGGCAACCTCCATCTGGGTCTGCCCCTCATAGAAACGCATGCGGATGATCTGGCGTTCGCGCTCATTGAGACGGGCGACCGCGTCCTGCAGGGCGAGGTTCTGCACCCAGTTTTCTTCTTTATTTTTTTTATCACTTAACTGATCCATGATATACAGGGTGTCGCCGCCTTCCGTGTAGACGGGCTCATACAGACTCATCGGGCTTTGGATTGCGTCGAGGGCATAGACGATATCCTCTTTTCCAATGCCGATTTCAGCGGCGATTTCCTCGATCGAAGGCTCTTTCTGGTTCTGCTTGAGATAAAGTTCGCGGGCGCAGATGGCGCGGTAGGCAGTATCCCTGAGGGAACGGCTGACGCGGATCGCATTGTTGTCACGCAGATACCGCCGGATTTCACCGATGATCATCGGCACGGCATAGGTGGAGAAACGGACGTTTAAGGTCGTGTCGAAGTTGTCAATGGCCTTCATCAGGCCGATGCAGCCGATCTGGAAGAGATCGTCGGCATTTTCACTTCTGTCGGAAAAGCGCTTGATCACGCTTAAGACCAGGCGCAGATTGCCCTGAATGTAGCGTTCGCGGGCAGCAGCATCTCCTTCGCGGGCCTTTTTCAGCAGAGTCTCCTTTTCTTCGGTATTCAGTACGGGAAGGCGTGATGTATTGACTCCGCACAGTTCAACTTTATTGATCGCCATGGTATGCATCCTCCTGAAACATGGAACGTATGGTTACCGTTCGTTACTGTTATACGTTCATGATTGGCAGTTGGCGGGACGAATATACGAGAGCCCGGAAAATTTCATAAAGTTTTAGTCCTTGACAAAGCTTTTGGAAAATGATTTCCTGCTATTGTAGAAACGGCGGAAAGTGTGATAAGATAAGGGAAGTGTACGAAATGCGAGGTCTTGTTTTATGATGAGTGGAAAGGAACGAAGAGAAGAGATTCTTCAAAGAATAACAAACAGTAAGACGCCGGTCTCCGGTGCAGCGCTGGCGAAGAGCTGTGAGGTCAGCCGTCAGGTGATTGTCCAGGACATTGCCCTGATCCGCGCTGCCGGATACGATGTGATTGCGACAAACCGCGGCTACATCTGCAGCAGCCCGGTGAGAGAGACGCGGGTCTTTGAGGTGAATCACACGGATGAGCAGATGCAGGACGAGCTGAATACAATTGTGGATTTCGGCGGCGTTGTGCTGGATGTGATTGTGCGTCACGAGGTTTACGGAGAACTGCGGGCGGAACTGAATATCAGTTCACGAAATAAGGTGGCACTGTTTATGGAAGAAATCCGGCAGGGAAAATCACGGCCGCTGAAGAATATCACATCAGGGGAACATTTTCATACCGTATCGGCAGACTCTGCGCAGACCCTGGATCTGATTGAAGAGGAACTGCGAAAGAAAGACTACCTGGTGCGGACTGTGAAATAGGGGAAAAAGCCCTTATTTTCACAAAAACTGTTATTCGAAAAAATTTTAAAATTTTTTTTCCAAAAAGGTGTTGACTTTTCTCTTAGGATAGTGTAATATACATGATGTCAGCGGGAACGAGTGATAAACAAAGCGTTCTAAAGCGACAAAAAATGTGCGTTTAGCTCAGCTGGATAGAGCGTTTGGCTACGGACCAAAAGGTCGGGGGTTCGAATCCTCTAACGCACGGACGGTAACCGTCCTGGTGAAAACCAGGGCGGTTTTTTTTCGTATGCAGAATGAAAAAATAAAACAAGCGGCCTTTTTGGTCAGCAGCCAGACGGCCGCACTTTTGAAAAAATCATGGGGAAACAACTTGTACGCTCATTGACACAAGTGAGATACATCTCCTATAATAAAGCCAAATTTAAGATCTCGAAAGGGGACAAGTTATGGCTAAGTTAGTAATTGATGCGAACAGAAAGCTTTCAAAAATCAATAAGGAAATCCAGGGACAGTTTTCGGAGCATCTGGGAAGATGTATTTATGAGGGACTTTATGTCGGAGAGGATTCCGATATCCCGAATGTCAACGGAATGCGCACCGATGTGGTGGAAGCATTAAAAGAAATGAAGATTCCGGTGCTGCGCTGGCCGGGCGGATGCTTTGCGGACGAGTATCACTGGAAAGACGGTATCGGGCCGAAAGAAAACCGCAAAAAATGATTAACACGCACTGGGGCGGTGTTGTCGAGGACAACAGATTCGGAACGCACGAGTTTCTTTGAACTGTGCCGTCAGATCGGATGTGAAACCTATATCAACGGAAATATGGGAAGCGGTACTGTACAGGAGATGTCGGAGTGGGTTGAATATATGACATTTGACGGGGTATCTCCGATGGCAGACCTTCGTGCGGAAAATGGCCACGAAAAGCCGTGGACCGTCGATTTCTTCGGCGTCGGCAATGAGAACTGGGGCTGCGGCGGAAATATGAATCCGGAATTCTACGGAAATATGTACCGCAGATATCAGACCTTTGTGCGTGATTACGATGGAAACAAAAAGATCCGGAAGATTGCCTGCGGCGCCAATTCGGATGATTATGAGTGGACGCAGGAAGTGATGAAAGCATGCTTTCGCAGAATCTCCCCACAGCAGCATGGCATGATGGATGGCCTGTCGCTTCATTACTATACGGTGCCGGAAACCTGGGATCACAAGGGAAGTGCAACGGAATTTGCGGAAAAAGACTGGTATAAGACCATGAAAAAAACGATGTATATGGAAGAGCTGATCCGCCGCCACAGCGCCATTATGGATCAGTATGACCCGGACAAAAAGGTCGGCATGATCGTGGATGAGTGGGGTACCTGGTATGATGTAGAGCCTGGAACAAATCCGGGATTTCTGTATCAGCAGAATACCATGCGTGACGCACTGGTCGCAGGGATCAACCTGAATCTTTTCAACAAACACAGCGACCGCGTCAAGATGGCAAATATCGCACAGATGGTCAATGTTCTGCAGTCGATGATCCTGACCGAGGGGGAAAAGCTGGTCAAAACTCCGACGTATCATGTTTTCGATCTGTATCAGGTACATCAGGAAAATGATCTTCTGGCAAGCTCTCTGGAAACGGAGCAGGTTGGTCTGGAAGACGAATACATGGTTCGAATCTGACGGAATCTGTTTCGGTAGATGCCAACGGTGTACTTCATATTACGATGACGAATGTGGATCTGGAGAAAGCATATCCGGTAGAAGCGGTAATTCTTGGAAAAGAAGCCGACGAGATCAAAGCCGAGATCGTAACCGGCCATATGCAGGATAAAAATACCTTTGAAGAGCCGGAGACGGTTGGCGTTCAGGGCTTTGACGGTGTGCAGGCAACCAAAGAGGGAATTTCCTTTACCATTCCGGCGTGCAGTGTGCTTCATATCGCCGTAAAATAGGAAAAACATAAAAACCAGAAGATATCTGGGATGAAAAAGATTCGGTTCCGGAGGAGTTTGATGGACGGAAATACCAGAATCTGTAAAAATGCCTGCTTCGTGAGATGGACGAGGCAGGCTTTTTCAGAATATGTATGATTATATTGCAAGAATTCCGGCGGACGATAAAGCGCCGGAGGAGGAATACGAGCGGCGGCTTTCCATTTGTAAGGAGTGCGAAAAGCTGCTGTCCGGTATGTGCCGCATGTGCGGCTGCTACGTGGAGATGCGGGCAGCGATTGCACTGCGGGACTGCCCGGGGAAAAAGTGGTAGCAAAAGAAACCCCGCACAGCGGATCCGATGAAAACAACGGATCCCTGTGCGGGGTTTTGAGAATCAGCGAAGTCGGTAAGATCAGTTGGGACTCGTTTGCGTCTCCGGTGCGACTTTTGGATCCCTGAAATAGCGGGACAGCTTCGGCACGGAGATGAACAGCGTCAGAAATTCGGCGACCGGAATCGACAGCCACACACCGTTGGTGCCAAGCACGAGCGGCAGAAGCAGCGCGGAGAGAACGATAAAGACGAAGGTACGCAAAAAAGAAATCAGCGCAGAGGTCTTTCCGTCTGACAGTGCCGTAAAAATGCCGGAGGCGACGATATTCGTACCGCAGAACAGATAGGCGATGGAGAACAGGTAACCGCCGTGGCGTGTCAGTTCAAAGCCATAGGTGCCTTTCTGCATGAAAACGGCGGAAATAACAGGAGAACCGAAGGCAGCCACAAGTGCAATGATCACAGAGCTTACCACAACGAAGCGGATACTGATGCGGTAAAGCCGGATCAGCCGCTGTTTGTTCCGGCTGCCGTAGTTGAAGCTGAACACAGGTGCAACGCCGATACTGTAGCCGAGGTACAGCGCAACAAAGAGAAACTGTCCGTACAGAATCGCCGTGATGGCGGCAACACCGATTTCGCCCTCAAATTTCAGCATCAGCATGTTGAAAAGGTAAGTGACAACGGCTGCAGAAAGATTGCTGACCATCTCGGAGGAACCGTTGAAGCAGCTTGTGGGGAGCAGGCCTTTGGAAAATTCCGGACGGGTGAAGCGAAGGCCTTTGCGGGCAAAGGTAAAGTATAAAATGCCGGCAACGGCCGGAATGCACTGGCCAAGGCCGGTGGCAAGGGCAGCTCCGGCAACACCAAGATGGAACGGAACGACAAACAGATAGTCCAGAAGCATGTTGGTAATGCCGGCGGACACCGTAAGGGAAAGTCCGAGTCCCGGGCGCCCTGCTGTTACAAAGAAGGACTGGAACAGCGCCTGGAGAAGACAGACCGGGGCAAAGGAAAGGATCGTCCGCAGATAGGCGGTACCGTAATCCATCAGCACCGGCGTTGCACCGAGCAGACTGCAGATCTGACGGCAAAACAGGTTGCCGAGCACTGCGCCCAGAATACCGATGATCAGTGTGGTAAGGGTAAGGGCCGAAAAGTTACGGTTGGCTTCCTCCTGTTTTCCTGTCCGATCTTTTGCAGCGACGAACGGCGCTGCCTCCGGTACCGAACATGATGCCGACGGCAAGAAGAATGCTGACGGCAGGATAGACGATATTGGCGGCGGAAAGCGCCATGCGGTCCACGTACTGTGCGATGAAAAAGCCATCCACAATACTGTAGAGAGACATAAAGATCATCATGATGATCGATGGAAACGCAAACTTCAGCAGGGAGCGGAAGTTGAAATCCTTGGCGAGTGACTGGCTCATAATCAAAAACCTCCTTTTTATGTGTGAAAAGCCTTTTTCAGACACGCTTTAGATGGGAAAGATTTCTTGTGAAAATTTGAATCATTTGCTATTATAAAGGATAGGGTAACCCTATAGTCAAGTGCAAAAAAGGTGAAAAACAGGAAAAATTCCGAGAGCACATATTCAGGAAAAGGAGTCAGAAATGGGAAAACAGGAGTATTTAAGCGCGGGGCGATTTGCAGCGCTGGTAGGCACGACAAAGGAAACGCTCTTCCATTATGATGAGATTGGGCTGTTCGTACCAAAAAAGAAGAGGGACAAACGGCTACCGGTATTATGCGATGGATCAGATTGAAACGTTTGATGTGATCGGAATGCTGCGGGAGCTGGGCATGCCGCTGGCAGAGATTCGAAATTATCTGGAACAGCGAAGTCCTGAAAAATTTGGAGTACTGCTGGAACAGGAGGAGAAGGTGGTGCGTGAAAAAATCCAGCGGCTCCGCGAGATGCAGCGCTGGATGGGGAAAAGAAGCGGTTTCTGGCACAGGCATCGGCGGAATGCCGTGAGGCGTTTGAAAAAGATCCCTTCTGTCCTGTGGGGATTCATACCCTGCCATTGCAGTATCTTGTCACAAACCACAGCGAGTCAGCGGATAATCTGGCAGTCAATCAGAAAATCGGAGAGCTCTATGCTTACTGCGGGCAATACGGAAATCGAAGTTCGTATAATGTGGGGTTTGTTCAGAAACGGGAAACACTGGAAACGGGGAATTTTCTGGATTACCGTGATTTTTATCTGATTTTTGATCGTGTGCCGGCGAAAGTGCGATACACGGTTCGGCCGGAGGGAGAGTATCTTTGCTATTATTATAAAGGACCATGGCAGGGAATTGAAGCGGCGTACTGGAAGCTGTTTTGGTATGCCACGGAACAGAGACTTTTGCTGGATGACCGCTTTTATGAGGAATATATGGTGGATGCGCTGACCAGTCAGGAAATGGAACAGTATATTACGAGAATCGCCGTAAAAATTTTAAGATAGACAGGGAGGAGGGGAAAAAACAAGATTTTCACAAACTTTTTTCATTCTCCTCTTGACCATGACGCAACGTCACCCATTATAGTGAGGTACAACAAGTTGAATTGACATAAAACTGAGACGATAAACACACCAAAAAGGAGAAAAAGCATGAAAGTATTAGTCACAGGCGGAGCCGGATTCATCGGCGGAAACTTTGTACACCACATGGTAAATAAATACCCGGATTATCAGATCGTAAACCTGGATCTGTTGACCTACGCAGGAAACCTGGAGACTCTGAAACCGGTTGAGGACAAACCAAACTACAAATTTGTAAAAGGTGATATCGCAGACGAAGCTTTCATCATGGATCTGTTTGAAAAAGAGAAATTTGACGTTGTTGTCAATTTCGCAGCAGAGAGCCATGTAGACCGTTCCATTGAGGATCCTGGCATCTTTGTTCAGACCAACGTAATGGGAACCCGTGTACTGCTGGATGCTTCCAGAAAATTCGGCGTAAAGCGCTATCATCAGGTGTCGACCGACGAGGTTTACGGAGACCTTCCGCTGGATCGCCCGGATCTTTTTTTACAGAGGAGACACCACTCCACACCTCCAGCCCGTATTCTTCCTCAAAGGCAAGCGCTGACCTTTTCGTTCTCGCTTACCACAGAACCTTCGGTACCCCGGTTACCGTTTCCAGATGCTCCAACAACTATGGTCCATATCATTTCCCGGAGAAGCTGATTCCATTGATCATCAGCCGCGCCCTGGCAGATGAGGAACTTCCAGTATATGGAACTGGCGAGAATGTCAGAGACTGGCTGCACGTATCCGACCATTGCGAAGCAATCGACCTGATTATCCATAAAGGTAAAGTAGGCGAGGTTTACAACATTGGCGGACACAACGAGAGAACAAACCTTCAGGTAGTACAGACCATCCTGAAAGCTCTGGACAAACCGGAATCTCTGATCAAATACGTAAAAGACCGCCCGGCCATGACAGAAGATATGCAATCGACCCGACCAAGATCGAGACTGAGCTTGGATGGAAACCAAAATACAATTTCGATACCGGAATTGCACAGACAATTCAGTGGTATCTGGATAACGAAGACTGGTGGAAACACATCATCAGCGGTGAGTATCAGAACTACTTCGCTGAGATGTACAAAGACCGTCTGTAAGAGAGAAAAGTGAATGCAAAGGCCGCAAAAAGCGGCTTTTGCGAAGGAGTGGTGGATATGGATCAATATTATACCACTGGTGAATTTGCCCGGATGGCCCATGTGACCATTCGGACAATTCGCTATTACGACAAAAAAGGGCTGCTGAAGCCGAGCTTTATTAACGAATCCGGTTATCGGATGTATTCGGATGAGGATTTTCTGAAGCTGCAGAAAATTTTATCGCTGAAATATCTCGGATTTTCGCTGAATGAGATCGGAAACATGACGATTCACGATACGAGCGCGGATATTCTGAAGTCATTGAAAATGCAGATCGGACTTGTGCACAAGAAAATGGAAAATCTGGAGCAGATGGAAAAGGCGCTGCAGAATACGACACAGATTCTGGAGGAGACGAACCAGATCGACTGGACCGGTATTCTGAACCTGATTCATCTGACCGATATGGAAAAGATGCTGGTGGAGCAGTACAAAAACGGGGAAAACCTGAATATCCGTATTTCGCTGCACGAGCAGTATTCCCAAAATAAAAAGGGATGGTTCCCGTGGCTTCTGGAACAGATGGATTTTGACGGTGCACGCCGGATTCTGGAGATCGGCTGCGGAAACGGGCAGCTCTGGAAAAAAGCGGAGCCATCCGTGCTGAAAGGAAAGTATATCTGTCTGTCTGACCTGTCGGACGGCATGATCCGGGATGCGGCGGAAAATCTGGGAGAAGAAAAGGCATTCTGTTTTGATTTTCGGACACTGGACTGCCAGAAGCTTCCGTTTCCGGATGCGGAATACGACCGGATTATTGCAAATCATGTTTTGTTCTATGTCCAGAATCTGTCCCGCGGTCTGCAGGAAATCAGCCGTGTGCTTTCAGATGACGGCGTGTTCTACTGCAGTACATATGGAAAAGGCCATATGAAAGAGATTACCGATCTGGTACAGGAGTTTGATCCGCAGATCAATCTTTCGGAGGTGGCGCTGTATACTATTTTTGGTCTGGATCACGGAGAAAAGCAGTTAAAGCCTTATTTTGGCAGCGTAGAGAGAAAAGAATCTACGAGGACAGTCTCTGGGTCGACCGGCCGGAGCCGCTTCTGGACTATATCCTTTCCTGTCATGGAAATCAGAATGAGTATCTGTATCCGAGACAGCGGGAATTCAAAGAATTTCTGGAAAAAGAAAATTCAGAAACACGGCGGAATTGCGATCACAAAAGAGGCAGGGGTTTTCATCTGCAGAAAATAACGGGAGAGGCCGACATGAAAATGGAGGTCTCTTTTTATCCCTCATTTTAGGCAAGTTTGACAAAAATGTTAAAAAATAAATACAGAGTATGTTTTTTGTATTGCCAGAGATCACAAAAGGATGTATACTAAAATAAAATGTCTAAGTATGCGTGACTTGAAGAAAGAACACAAAAAGAGGGATAAGGTATGAAGGAATTATTTGATGTACACTGCCATATGGTCCCGGGGTAGACGACGGTGCAGCTGACCTGGAAGAGTCGCTGGCGATGCTGAAAATGCAGCACGAGGACGGGGTCAGGAAGATTATCATCACACCGCATTATCGGCGGCGGATGTTTGAAACACCGGCAAAAAGGTACATGAGCAGTTTCTGAAACTGCAGGAAGCGGCAAAAAAAGGAATATCCGGATATGTCGCTTTATCTCGGGTGTGAACTTCACTCGAACATGGATCTTCAGGATATCCTGGAAAAACGGAAATATGTGACCATGGCCGGTTCATCCTATGTTCTGTTGGAATTTTCCGAGGGAGATTCCGCACAGCATATCCGTGAGAGAGTCTACAATGTACTGTCCTGCGGTTATGAACCGATTATCGCGCATGTGGAGCGCTATCAGGCAACGGTAAAGAGCGTCGGATTTTCCAGCGATCTGGTGGATATGGGCGCAAGACTGCAGGTGAATGTGGAAAGTATACTTGGAAAGTATACGTGGGGGGGCAAAACGCTACTGCAGAAAACTGATGAAGGAAGATCTGCTCGGTTTTGTCGGCAGCGATTCCCACAACACAAAAACACGTATTCCCCAACATAGGAGCAGGCGCTGCCTATGTTTCAAAAAAAATGGAGAGGCATATGCCGAAAGGATTTTCCACGATAATCCGATGGAAATCTTAAGGGATGCCGGAGAAATCTAAAAAAAAAGTCAGGAGAAGAAGATGGAAACGAATCAACAGAATCAGGATGAAATTGAAATCGATTTACTGGAACTGCTTCGTGTGCTCTGGAGCAAAATTGGCTATGTGATTTTAGCTGCATTGGCACTTGGCCTTCTGATGGTACTGGTCAGCAAAGTATTTATGAAGCCGCAGTATGAATCGACGACAAAAATGTATGTACTGTCAAAACAGGACAGCAGCAGTACTGTAACAAGTGGAGATCTGCAGGCAAGTTCTCTTTTTTAACCAAAGACTATGCGGAGCTGATTCAGAGCCGTCAGGTTGTTGAAACCGTTATTGCACAGTTAAATCTGGATCTTACCTATGAGGAGTTTTTGAAAAAAATTACTGTTACTACACAGAACGATACGCGTATCCTTTCGATTACAGTAAAAGACGAAGATCCGTATGTAGCAAGCCAGATGGCGGATGCAATCCGTGTAGCAGCATCAGATCATATTCAGAACGTTATGAACACAGAAGCTGTAAATGTGGTAGATGAGGCGAATATTCCAGATGAGCCGGTAAGCCCAAGTATTAAGAAAAACGGGCTGATCGGTGCAATAGCAGGGGCATTTATCGCGATTGTCATCATCATTATTGTTTATCTGACAAATGACACCATCCAGACCTCCGAAGATGTAGAACGTTATCTGGGTGTCAGTACACTCGGCATGATTCCTCTTGCAGAAGGACAGAAAAAGAGCAAGAAGAAAAACAAAAAACGGCCGTGGAAGAAAGAAATAAGGGAGGATACGGAACGTGAATCAGGTAGTAGTAAAACAGGAAAAATCAGGATATCAGATTGTGGAAGCCTACAAATCTCTTCGGACCAACCTTCAGTTCTGCGGAGCAGATAAGAAAGTGATCGCACTTACCAGCTGTACTCCAAATGAGGGAAAGAGCAGTGTTTCTATGCAGCTCGGCATTTCTCTTGCAGAGAGCGGAAAAAGAGTGATTTTGATCGATGCCGATCTTCGAAAATCGGTTCTTCTTGGAAGAACGAAAACACAGAAATCTGTTCGCGGACTGGCACACTTCCTGTCCGGTCAGGCAACTCTGGAGGATGTCATCTGTTCTACCAATGTAAAGAACTTTTACATGATTTATTCCGGCCCGTTTCCGCCGAATCCGGCAGAGCTTCTGGGGGGAAAGAACTTCCGAAGTCTTTTAAATGCACTTCGTAAAGTTTACGATTATGTGATTGTGGATACTCCTCCGCTTGGAAGCGTTATCGACAGTGCAATCGTTGCAGAAATCTGTGATGGTTCAATCATGGTCATTGAGTCCGGTGTGATCAGCTATCGTTTTGCACAGGAAGTAAAGAGCCAGCTCGAGAGAAGTAACTGCCCGCTGCTTGGCGTTGTCCTGAACAAGGTGGATATGCAGAAACAGGCGTATGGTAAATACGGAAAATACGGTCAGTACAAATATGGAGATTACGGCCAGGAGGAGGACGATTAACTGCCATGAAAAAAGGGATTGTTGCAGGTTTGATTGTCCTGTGCGTGGCGCTAGGAGCCGGTACAGCAGCTGTCGTAGTGACGGACGACCGAAAAGGCCCGGAAATCGAGCTTCCAGCTGATGGGGATGTAACGTATGAGGAAGGCAGTGATACAGCGCCTTTGCTGGAAGGCGTTACTGCAACGGATGAGAAAGACGGAGATGTGACAGATTCGCTGATGATTGAAAACATTTTCCCGAACGATGACCATACCAGTGCATCGGTTGTCTGTGCGGCAAAGGACAGTCACAATAATGTATCAAAAGCAACACGCCGCGTGAATTATAAAGCTGCAGCGGAAGATACCCCGGCGGAAAATGAGGCTACGCAGGAAACGGAAAACAAGATGAGTCTGCACCGGCAAGCAGAGGAGCCGCAGCAGAATGACACAGAGGGCACAAAAAATGAGACAGATGCGCAGATGGAAATCGAAGCACTGCCGGCGGAAAGCCCAAAACTGTACCTGAATACGTATGAAGTAACAGTGGAAGCCGGAAACGATCTGGACAAAACCAGCTATATCAAAGAGATGACCGATGATGCAGACAGCCAGGAGTCACTCTTTAACCAGATTGAGATCGACGGCGATGTGGATACTGCAGTGCCGGGAGATTACACGCTGACGTATCATGTGACGGACAGCGATGGAAACAGATCAAATGCAGCGGTGCTTACCGTACACGTTCAATAAGAATAGAAGAACTGCTCTGATGGGGATTACCGATCGGGGCAGTTCTTTTTTTCAAGTTTTTACGGCGCGAGTAAAATTTGACAGCCCAAAATGAGTATGGTAGAGTGAGAAAGAAAGACGGCAGAAGGGGGCAGAGGAGATGCTTCGAATCTGGCAGAAAACAGAAAAACAGAAGCTGGAGCCGGTAGGGATGGGAACGGCGTTCCCCTTTTTAAAGGAAAAGAACCATGTAGTTTCTATCATCGGCGGCGGCGGAAAAACGACGCTGCTGTACGAGATGGCAGGCTTTTGTGTAAAAAACGATCAGAAGGTACTGGTGACAACTTCGACGCACATTTACCGTCCGCCGAAGGAATGGCATGACCAGAGTCTGGAAGCGGTCGAAAGAAAATTTCGCACAGGCCGCGCAGCGATTATCGGGAGTGCCTGCCGGGATCCGGAAAAGCTTTCCATGCCGGAAACGGAACTATTTGAAGAGGCACGCAAAAAGGCCGATCTGACGCTGATCGAGGCGGACGGCGCGAGGCACCTGCCGTGCAAGGCACCGGCGGAACATGAACCGGCGCTGCTTTCCTCTTCAGATCTTGTGATTGGTGTGACAGGTCTTTCGGCACTGGGACAGCCGCTTGGCAAGGGCTGCTTTCGGGCAGAACGGGCGGCGGAACTGCTTGACTGTACGATGGAACACCATATCACGGAAGAAGATCTGGCACGGCTGATTGCATCGGAACAGGGACAGCAGAAGGATTTGAAAGGCAGAACGTTTTATGCGGTACTGCACCAGTATGAGAAAAAAAAAGAACACCGGGCGGCCGCAGAGAAACTTGTGGAGCTGCTGCGCAGGCAGGGGATCGAGCATGTTCTGGTTACGTGCGCGACAGGAAACAGAAGACAAAGCGGTGAGAACACGAATCCCTGGTATGGGAGAGCAGAGCTTCCCGTGCGTGAAGCGGAAGAAGAGTGGGAACCCGGAGAATAAAACGGAAATAGAACGGAGGAGACAGATGGCGGAATTTACCCATTTTAAGAAAGACGGCAGCGCCGTCATGGTCGATGTCCATGAGAAGCCGGACACGTACCGGGCAGCATCGGCGACGGGAACCATACAGGTAAGCCCGGAGGTATTTGCAGCCGTGCGGGACCATACGGCGAAAAAAGGCGATGTGCTCGGCGTTGCACGGCTGGCAGGCATCATGGGGGCGAAGAAGAATGCGGAGTTGATTCCGCTGTGCCACATTGTGCCGCTGACGAACTGCGAAGTGACATTTACCACGGACGAGAATACAAATTCTATTACGGCCGTGTGCACCACATCATGTGTCGGAAAGACCGGCGTGGAGATGGAGGCGCTGACTGGCGTTTCCACAGCGCTGCTCACGATCTACGATATGTGCAAGGCGATGGACCGCGGCATGGTGATTCGTGATATCCACATTCTGGAAAAGGACGGCGGAAAGAGCGGTCATTATATCTATCAGAAAGAGGAAAAATAAAGCATGGCAGAAAAAAGAAAGATTTCCCGGTTTTCCGGGTGGGAATTGTAACGTTAAGTGACAAAGGCTATCAGGGCGAGCGCGAGGATAAGAGCGGCCCAAGGATCAAAGAGCTGCTTCCGGCGGAGCAGTATGAGGTCGTTTCGATGCGTCTTCTGCCGGATGAGCGGGCGATGATCGAGGAGGAACTGATCCGGCTTGCCGATCTGGAGCAGTGCGATCTTGTCCTCACGACAGGCGGCACGGGATTTTCCATGCGGGATGTGACACCGGAGGCAACTCTGGCGGTATCCGGCCGTGTGGCACCTGGCATCGCGGAGGCGATCCGCGCGGGCAGCATGGCGATCACAAAACGGGCGATGCTGAGCCGGGCAGTGAGTGCAATCCGTCATCGGACGCTGATTATCAATCTGCCGGGAAGCCCGAAGGCGGTGGAAGAGAGTCTTGGATTTGTACTTGATACCCTGCCGCATGCGCTGGGACTTCTGCGCGGAACGGACGGAGAGTGCGGAAGAAGCTGAAAAAAAAGAGGGAACAGGTAACGATGGAAGAAGAAAAAATTATTTTCTGTAAGAGCGGCGGCTGTACGGCAAAGCTCGGGGCAGGCGTGCTCGAACATATTCTGGAGAAGCTGCCGAAAGGGGAAAAGGATCCGAATCTGCTGGTGGGCTATGACAGCAAAGACGATGCATCCGTCTACCGGCTGACGGACGACCTTGCGATGGTCCAGACGCTGGATTTCTTTCCGCCGGTGGTGGAGGATCCGTACACGTTTGGAAAAATTGCGGCGGCGAATGCCTTAAGCGACATCTATGCGATGGGCGGAGAGGTGCGGACAGCCCTGAATATTGTGTGCTTTCCGGAACAGATGGATCTGAATGTCCTCGGAGAAATCATGCGCGGCGGCGCGGAAAAGGTGCAGGAGGCGGGCGGATCGCTCTCCGGCGGTCATTCAATTGCGGATGACAGTGTAAAATACGGCCTTTCTGTCACGGGAACCGTGCATCCGGACCGGATCTGGCAGAACAATACGGGCCGCGTGGGTGATCTGCTCATTCTGACGAAACCGCTCGGAACCGGCATTCTCTGTGCGGCGCACCGCGTCGGGGAGGAAAACCCGGGGGGATTTCAAAAGGCAGTGGAATCGATGATGACGCTGAATAAGTACGCCTCGGAGACGGCACGGAAGTATAACATTCATGCCTGTACCGATGTAACGGGCTTTAGTTTCCTAGGACATCTGCATGAGATGAGGGAGTCGGGCGTGTCCTGCCATATCTGGGCGGATCAGATTCCGGTGTTCCCGGGGGCTGTGGAAGCGGCGGAGGAGTTTCTGATCACTGCGGCAGGCCAGCGGAACCGGAATCATCTGGAGCAGCATGTGACCTTTAAGGATATACCGTTCGGCATGCAGGAGGTGCTGTTTGACCCGCAGACATCGGGAGGGGCTTCTGATGGCCGTGGATGCCGTGGATGCAGAAAAAATGCAGAGAAAAACTGCTGGAGGAGGGGATTCCGGCAGCAATCGTTGGAAAAATCACAGAGCCGGCAGGAACCGAAATTTATGTGACACAGAGCAGGAAATGGTAAGGCAGGGAGGATGAAAAATGGCAGAGATGGAGAAAAAAAGACAGTAAACGCAATGGGTGATGTGTGCCCGGTACCGCTGGTAAAGGCAAAAAATGCGATTGCAGAACTTGCGGGAAGCGGAAAAGTGGAGGTTCTGGTGGATAATGAAATCGCCGTGCAGAACCTGGAAAAAATGGCGCAGCAGAAAAGGATATGGCTTTCTGGTAAAAGAGAAGAAAGAAAAAGAGTATCATGTGGAGTTCACCGTATCGGAAACAGAGCCGGCTGAAACAGAAGAGAAAACCGTATGCCTCGTACCGGCGGCAAAGAAAACAAAACTCGTCGTTCTTTCTGCAGACCATATGGGCGAAAGGAGCCGAGGAGCTGGGTAAAATTCTGATGAAGAGCTTCCTTTATGCACTGACCCAGCAGGATGAGCTGCCGGATACGATTCTGTGCTACAACGGCGGTGCAAAGCTGACCTGCGAGGGTTCCGAGTCCCTGGAGGATCTGAAAGATCTGGCAGCGCGCGGCGTTGAAATTCTGACCTGTGGAACATGCCTGAACTTCTACGGCATCACCGAAAAGCTGCAGGTCGGCAGTGTGACCAACATGTATGACATCGTGGAGCGCATGAGCAGCGCAGACCGCGTGATTAAGCCATGATTTACCTCGATTCGGCGGCAACGTCGCTGTGGCATCCAAAAGAAGCAGAGGAGCGTATGATCCAGGCACTGCGCGGCTGTGGAAATGCAGGCCGCGGTGCACACGATGCGACACTGGATGCGGGCCGCATCGTCTTTGAGACGAGAATGCGGCTGGCAGAGTTGTTTCACGCGGAGAGTCCAGAGCGGATTGCATTTACGTGCAACGATACGGAGGCACTGAACACGGCAATTTTCGGACTCTTCGGGCCGGGGGATCATGTGATCACCACGGTCTGCGAGCATAATTCCGTTCTGCGCCCGCTGTATGCACTGGAAAAACAGGGACTGGAGCTTTCCGTGATTTCGGCGGATGTATCTGGAAGGATCGATTACGATCAGATGGAAGCGGCAGTGCGGAAAAACACGAAAGCGTTTGTCGTTACGCATGCCTCCAACCTGACCGGAAATATCACGGATCTTGCGCGGGTGTGCGAAATTGCGGAACGCCATTCCCTGCGTCTGATCGTCGATGCGGCGCAGACAGCGGGGATTCTGCCGATCAATGTACAGAAAAGCGGGATCGACGTGCTCTGCTTTTCCGGCCACAAAGGGACTATTAGGGCCGCAGGGAACCGGCGGAATCTACGTCCGTCCCGAACTTTCGATCCGGCCGCTCAAAATGGGCGGAAGCGGAATCGAAGCTATGAAAAAGAACAGCCTGCGGCGATGCCGGAGCACCTGGAAGCGGGAACTTTAAATGTCCACGGAATTGCGGGACTTCTGGGAGCGCTGGAATATCTGGAGAAGACGGGGATTGAAATGATTTACAAAAGAGAGAGGGAGCTGATGCACCTCTTTCTGGAGAAAATTCAGGGAATCCGGGACTTACTTTATATGGAACAGACGATCTGCAGCAGCGGGTACCAACGGCGGCATTAAACATCGGCTCCTGTGATTCGGGATATGTCAGCGACTGGCTGTATGAGAACTATGGTATTGCAGTCCGAAGCGGGGCACACTGCGCGCCGTTGATGCACGAAGCACTCGGGACACGGGAGCAGGGAGCCGTGAGGTTCAGCTTTTCCCATGTACTGACGGAAGAAGAAGTCCGGATTGCCGCGCAGGCTCTGCGGGAGTTTGCCGAAGAAGAAATGCAGCAGTGAGAGAGGCGGCAGCCGGCATCCGGGATACAAAAAAGAAGCTGGAAAAAGGAAGAAACGATATGAGACAGCGAAGAAACCTGGATTCTGACGTTTGCGGGGACAACGCAGGCGATGCAGATGGAGCAGTATGCGAGAGCGCACGGCCTGCCGGGAAGGATGATCCCCGTTCCGCGGGAAATTTCGGCGGGCTGCGGCCTTTCCTGGAAAGCAGCGCCGGAAGAGGAGAAAAGAAATCCTTGCGGCACTTCAGACGGCGGGACTTGCCTATGAGGCGGAGTACCGTGTGCTGTTGTAGAGGTGTGAGGTGGAAATGGAAGAAAAAGAAGAAACATTACGACAGAAGCTGCGGTACGACATGCGGCTGCGCGTCAGCCGGACGGATCATGCCTTCGGTCCCGGTGTGGCGGAGCTGATGGAGCATGTGGAAGCAACCGGCTCCCTTTTGAAGGGCTGCAAATGCATGCAGATGGCGTACTCGAAGGGATGGAAAATCTTAAAGCGCGCCGAGGAGGATCTCGGCATCCCGCTGGTACAGGGCAACCGGGGCGGCAGCAACGGCGGCCAGACGGTACTGACCCCGGAGGGAAAAGAATTCCTGGAGCGGTACCGGAAGTTTGAACAAGAAGTCCGCGCAGGCGCCGATGCGTCGTTTCAGAAGTGGTTTGGAACAGAAGAAAAATAACATTTTTTACGGGGACACGTTGACAAAACGGGTCCTTTCCTGTATTTTTATTAATGGAAAAAGCGTTATTCTTGCACGAGAATAACGAGGCAGACCGCGGAAGACGGAAGAAAACGGCGGCTGCTGAAACGAAAGAAGGAAGACAGCGAAGATGAAAAAGAAAGATCTGATCGTGGTACGGGGAGCAGGAGATCTTGCAACCGGTACGATCCATCGTCTGGAAAAAGCGGGCTTTCGTCTGCTGGTTCTGGAAGCAGAGCACCCGGCGGCGATCCGGCGGCAGGTGGCTTTGAGCGAAGCGGTATATGCCGGCAGTGCCAGGGTAGAGGACGTGGAAGCCGTGCGCATGGACGTGGATCTCGCAGAGAAAAAGAACCGGAAAGAACTTCTGGAACAGGAAATGGAACGGATCTGGAAGAAAGATGGTGTTCCGGTGCTCGTGGATCCGGCGGGACTAAGCATTGCAGCACTTCGCCCGGCCGTCGTGGTCGATGCGATTCTGGCGAAGAAAAATCTCGGGACGACAAAGAGATGGCGCCGCTTGTGATTGCCCTCGGACCGGGCTTTACGGCAGGAGAAGATGTGGATGTTGTAATTGAGACGAAGCGCGGTCATAATCTTGGACGCGTGATCCGAAGCGGGAGCGCGGTTCCGAACACTGGCATTCCGGGCATCATCGGCGGGTACGGAAAAGAGCGTGTGATGCATGCACAGGCGGAAGGTATTCTGCGGAATGCGGCTTCGATCGGAGACGTTGTGGAAGCCAGGGCTGTGATTGCAGAGATTGAGACAGAAAACGGGACGGTACCTGTGGAAGCATCTCTCTCCGGTCTGCTGCGCGGGCTGATCCGTGACGGCTATCCGGTGACGAAGGGATTTAAGATTGCGGACATCGATCCGCGGAAAGAAGAACTGCAGAACTGCTTCACGATTTCCGATAATGCGCGGTGCATCGCCGGAAGCGTGCTGGAAGTGATCTGCGGGGAACTGGAATAGATTCAAATAGAAAAAAGTGAGGCGTTTCAGATGAAACTGATGAAAACAGAAGACGCGGTAGGCCAGGTGCTCTGCCACGATATTACACAGATTATCAAAGGTGTGACAAAAGATGCGGTATTCCGCAAAGGCCACATCATTACAGAAGAAGATATTCCGGTGCTGTTAAGTGTCGGAAAGGACAACATTACATCTGGGAAAAGGACGATACAATGCTGCATGAAAATGAGGCGGCACAGATTCTTTACGATATGTGTAAAAACGATCACATGCATCCGTCCGATGTCAAAGAAGGAAAAATTGAACTGATCGCGGACTGCGACGGTCTTTTGAAAGTGGACCGCGAGAAGCTGAAAAAAGTAAACAGCCTCGGCGAGATGATGATTGCGACGCGCCACGGTGATACATACGTGAAAAAAAGGCGACAAACTGGCGGGGAACGAGAATTATTCCGCTCGTCATCAAAAAAGAGAAGATGGAGACGGCACAGGCAGTCTGTTCCGACGGGCCGATCCTGACCTTAAAGCCGTTCCACAAGAAAAAAATTTGCGGTTCTGACAACGGGAAATGAAGTGTATTACCATCGGATCGAGGACACCTTCACACCGGTTATCCAGGAAAACTGGCAGAATTCGGCGCGGAGATGATCTTTCATGAGGTTTACGATGATGATGCATCGAAGATCACAGACGGATGCCGCCGCGCGATGGAAGCGGGTGCCGATCTTGTCTTCTGCTCCGGAGGCATGAGCGTGGATCCCGACGATAAAACGCCGCTGGCGATCAAAAATACTGGAGCACGCATCGTTTCCTACGGTGCGCCGGTGCTGCCGGGAGCCATGTTCCTTCTGGCGCATGCCGAAAACGGAACACCGATCGTCGGCCTGCCGGGATGCGTCATGTATTCGAAACGGACGATTTTCGATCTTGTCCTGCCGCGCCTCATTGCAGATGATGAGGTGAAAGCGGATGAGCTGGCCGGTCTTGGCGAGGGCGGTCTCTGCCTGAACTGCAAGGTCTGCACCTTCCCGAACTGCGGTTTTGGAAAAGGAAGATAAACGATGAAGGATCAGTATGGCAGAACGATAGATTACCTGCGGATTTCCATCACGGACGCGTGCAATTTGAGATGCCGGTACTGTATGCCGGAGAGTGCGGCGGGCTGTGCACTGGAGCAGGCGGAACAGAATCCGCCGCTTACCGTCGAAGAGATGCTGAAGATTGTGCACGCCGCGGCTGGGCTTGGCATCACGCATTACCGGATTACCGGAGGGGAACCGCTGGTAAGAAAAAGAGTGCGTGGAGCTGGTGCAGAAAATAAAAAGCAGTGCCGGGCACCGCATCCGTTGGGATCACGACGAATGGCGTACGCCTGGCATCGTGTGCGAGGGATCTGAAGGCGGCCGGCTGTGACAGTGTGAATGTAAGCCTGGATACAATGGATGCGGCAGAGTTTGCGGCGATTACCGGACGCGATGCGCTGGAGCAGGTAAAGCAGGGCATCTGCGCGGCCAAAGAGGCGGGTCTTTTAGTGAAGCTGAATGCGGTGCATCGAAAAGAACTGCATGCGCAGGAACTGATTGAATTTGCAGAGCAGGAAAAAGTCCCGGTGCGGTTCATCGAGGTGATGCCGGTGGGCGCCGGAAAATCGTACGTGGGTCCGTCGAATGAGGCGCTGAAAACAGAGCTGGAACAGTGGTATGGGGCATGTACGCCGGACCAGGAAAAAGAAGGAAACGGTCCTGCGGCTTATGTGCGGTACGAAAAGCTGTCGATGCCCGTCGGCTTTATCAGCGCGATCCACGGAAAGTTCTGCGGAAGCTGCAACCGCGTACGGCTGACAAGCCGCGGCTTTTTAAAGCTCTGCCTCTGCTATGAGAACGGCGTGGATCTGCGGGAGGTTCTGCAGAACGGAACAGCGGCGGATCTGCGGGATGTGATGGCACAGGCAATCTTAAAAAGCCGATGGAACACTGCTTTGAGCGGCCGAAGGATATGACAGAGCACCACCTGATGTCCGGCATCGGCGGATGAAATGACGGCGGTTCGAAAAGAAGAGGAAACAAAAGAAATGGGAAAAATCATAGGAATCTGTATCAGTGAAAAACGGGGAACGGCAAAGCACGAGGTGGAAACGGCGAAGCTGGTGGAAGACTGGGGCATCGAGGGCGATGCACACGCCGGGCACTGGCACCGCCAGGTGAGCCTTTTGTCGTATGAAAAAATAGAAGCCTTCCGTGCAAAGGGGCGGATATTCCGCTCGGCGCCTTCGGGGAAAACCTGATCGTGGAAGGATATGATTTCCGGAATCTGCCGGTCGGCACGCGGTTTTCCTGCGGGGATGCGCTGCTTGAGATGACCCAGATCGGGAAAGAATGTCACAGCCACTGTGAGATTTATAAACGGATGGGTGAATGCATCATGCCGCGGGAGGGCGTTTTCGCGGTGGTGCTGCGCGGCGGCACGATTCAAAAAAGGGTGACACCATCGAACTGGTGACGGAAAAGTAGACCAGAGATCAGACACAAGGAGAGGAAACATGGACGAACTTTACCGGAAACTGCTTGCACAGCTGGAAGAGGGACAGGACACGGTTCTTGCCTTTATCACCGAAGGGGACGGCTCCATTCCGCGCACGACGGGCGCCTATATGCTGGTCGGCCGGGAAGGACGGATTTTCGGAACTATCGGCGGCGGAAACCTGGAATATCAGGCGGTTCTGCATGCGCAGGAGCTGGTGCAGGAGAAGAAAAGTGAATACAGAGAATACGATCTCGGAACCGGAGAGGGGAAGGGGCTTGGCATGGTCTGCGGCGGCAGAGTGAAGGTGTGCTTCTATTTTATGAATGGAGCGCACGGCGAAGCAGAAAGTCTGGCGCAGGCGCTTGCGGCGCAGGAGCAGTACCGCAGTTACTGGATTTTTTTTTTGCGCTGGACGGAACCGGCATCCGCGTTCTGGAAAAAAAGAAGCGTGGGAAATGCTTCCGGCGGCACAGGAAAAAGCGGGCCACTGCCGGATTCTGGAACTGGACGGGGAAAACGTATTACGCCGAGGAATTCTGCTATGACGGAAAGGTTTATCTGTTCGGCGGCGGTCATCTGGCCCAGGAACTCGTTCCGGTGCTGCATCATCTGGATTTCTGCTGTATCGTACTCGATGACCGGGAGGAATATGTGGACAAAGCATTGTTCCCGGACGCCGGGCAGACCATGCTGGTGGATTTTACGAAACTGGACGAGATTCTTTCGATCCGGAAAAATGATTATCTCGTGATTGTGACACGCGGCCACCGGTGCGATGCGGATGCCGAGGCGTTTGCGCTTCGCACCGGCGCGTCGTACATCGGTGTGGTGGGAAGCCGCAGAAAGACAAAGTATGTGCGCGAAAAACTGGAAGCGCAGGGTTTTACCGGAGAACAGCTCGACAGTGTCTATGCCCCGATCGGAATCGAGATCGGAAGCGAGACGCCGGCGGAGATTGCAATCAGCATTGCCGCACAGCTCATTCAGATCCGGTCAGCAAAAACCGGAAAACGAAAAGGTGCACATTCGGCGCTTCATACGTAAATATACAAAATGAGGAGTCAATTATCATGAAAAAGAAAACCGTATCCATTCTTCTGACAGCAGCTATGGCACTTTCTCTTGCCGCATGCGGATTTTCCAATTCCACAGATTCTTCCAGCAAGAGCAGCTCCAAGGCAGAGAGCACATCTGCATCCAGCGCTTCTTCGGAAGCAGAGAGCGCATCCAGCGCCAAGAGCACAGCAGACGGCGAAGTATTTGACGATACCACTGTCACCGTATTTGCCGCAAAGAGCCTGAACTCCGTAATGGAGACGCTGATCAGCGAGTACAATAAGACGCAGCCGAATGTCAAACTGGTTGGAAGCTATGACAGCTCAGGAACCCTGATGACACAAATCGAAGAGGGTGCATCCTGCGACGTATTCTTCTCCGCAGCAGCAAAACAGATGGATCAGCTTGAGAAAGAGAATCTCCTGGTTGAGGGAACCCGTCACAACATCGTAAACAATCAGGTCTGCGTTGTAACCTATGAGGGAAGCAATACAGAAGTTACGGGCCTGGAGGACCTGAACAAGGCATCCAGCATCGCACTGGCAGACGGTTCCGTTCCGGTTGGAAAATACACAAGAGAAGCACTGGTCAATGCAGGCATTCTGGAGAAAGCAGACGACGTATCGGCCATCACAACCCAGCAGGTTTCCGAAGCGCTCGGCGGCGTGGAAATCAATGAATGTGCAAACGTAGGAGCCGTTACTTCCGCAGTTGCAGAGGGATCCAACGAGGTTGGTACCGTTTATTATTCCGATACCTACGGTCTGGAAGAACGCCTGAAGGTTCTGCAGGTCGTTCCGTACGATCTGACCGGAAATGTCATCTACACGGCAGCACAGGTTGTCAACAAAGAGGCAGATGAGACCGAGCAGGCAGCAGCGAAAGACTTTGTAGAGTTTCTGACTTCCGATGAGGCAGCCGCCATCTTCCGGAATTATTACTTTGATACAGAGGTAGAATAAAAAAGAAGATCCCACAAAAAACAGCAGGGATTTGGAATCACCGTCCGAAAAAAAGAAAGATTTCGTTTCTGCGGACGGTGGTTTTGCATCAGAGAAAATCCGGGCAGGATGCGTGATGCAGGTATGCAGGGCTGCCGTGGATAGAAAGGAAATGTTATGCAGGAAATACTGGATTTTTTACAGTCACTGGACTGGAGCCCGCTTGTCATTTCGATCAAGACCGGTATTGTGGCGACGATTCTGTCCTTTTTCTTTGGTATTTTTGCCGCGCGTGCGGTGATGAAGCTGCGTCCCGGCGCGCGTGCCGTAATTGACGGCTTTCTGACACTTCCGATGATTCTGCCGCCGATTGCAGGCTTTTTTCCTGCTTCTGATTTTCAGCCTCCGCCGTCCGTTTGGTGCTGCACTGTATGAGAATTTCAGTATCAAGGCAGTACAGACATGGCTTGGCTGTATTCTGGCGGCAACGATTATCGCGTTTCCACTGATGTACCGCAATACGAGAGCGGCATTTGAGCAGGTGGATACGAACCTGATCTATGCGGCGCGGACGCTTGGTATGTCGGAGTGGAAGATTTTCTGGAAAGTGGTCATCCCATCGGCAGGTCCCGGCGTGCTCTCCGGTACGGTGCTGGCATTTGCAAGGGCGCTCGGTGAGTACGGCGCGACGTCGATGCTGGCCGGAAATATTCCGGGAAAGACGGGTACCGTTTCCCAGAAAATCGCAATGGTGATTCAGGACGGGGATTATAAAACGGCGGGTTTTTGGTCTGTTGTCGTACTGCTCGTCGGATTCCTTGCGATGACGGCAATGAACCTTCTCGGTAACCGGAGAAAGAAAAATCAGAAACAGTGGTAGAGGATAAAGAATGGCGCTTGAAGTAGATATTACGAAAAAGCTGGACGGATTTTTTATGCATATGCAGTTCCGGGCGGAGAGGGAGATTTTTGCGATTCTCGGCGCGTCGGGCTGTGGAAAAAGCATGACCTTAAAGTGTATCGCCGGAATCGAAAAGCCGGATGAAGGGCGGATTGTCCTTGACGGCAAGGTGCTGTTTGATTCGGAGAAAAAAATCAATCTGCCGCCGCAGAAGCGGAAAGTCGGTTATATGTTCCAGGATTACGCCCTGTTTCCGCATATGAATGTTGTGCAGAATATTGAGGCAGGCATGGGAAAACGGCCGGACCGGAGCCGGACGGAATCGTTGATCCGCCAGTTTCAGCTGGAAGGGCTGGAGAAAAAGATCCCGGGACAGCTTTCCGGCGGACAGAAACAGCGCGTCGCGATGGCACGGATGCTCGCAGCAGAGCCGGAGCTGATTCTGCTCGACGAGCCGTTTTCAGCGCTCGATACCTATCTGAAATGGCAGTTGGAGCAGGAGATGTACAAACATCTGAAGGAGGCCGGAAAACCGGTCATCTTCGTATCACACAACCGCGATGAGGTGTACCGCCTCTGCGATACGGTCAGCTGTATGAACCGGGGAAAGATGGAAGTCATGGAACCGCTGAAGGAATTTTTCCAGAATCCGAAGACGCGCACAGCGGCAATTTTGTCGGGCTGCAAGAACATTTCGGCGGCCGAGCGGGTGGATGCGCACACGCTGCGGGCCGTGGACTGGGGGCGTAACGCTGCACGTAAAGGAGCGGGAAATTGCAGACGATATCCGCGCAGTCGGCATCCGGGCACATTTTCTGGCCACAGTAGAAAGGCCGGGTGAGGAAAATGTATTTCCGGTCAACGAATCCGAAATCTGGGAAGATCCGTTTGAATGGAACATTTCGTTCCGGAAGAATGCCGAATGCAGCTGGCTGCAGTGGAAGATCGCAAAAACAGACTGGAGCCCGAAATGGGGATTCCAAAGGAGCTGTATCTGAAGGAGGAAGATATTTTGCTGCTGACGGATTCCTGATGCTGGTGTGACAGATTTGGATAAAAAGATTGTTTTCGAAATCGTGATCGTGTTTCGAAAACAATCTTTTTTCATCGTTTACAGATTCATTACATGGTGATCCAGCCGAATGCATTTGCCACGGAACTGAACAGAATGATCAGTGCAAACACCGGGCAGAGATACTGGATCATGACAAGAAAGATTTTCTTTCTGCGGAAGCGGCTCTCACCGTGGATGATTTCTTCCTCGATTTTCGCCACACCAATGACTCTCGAAACGAGAAGACAGGTGGCAATGGCAGCAATTGGCATCATCACGGAGTTTGTCAGGAAGTCGAAGAAATCCAGGAACTGCATGCCAAGAATGGTGACGGAGGAAAGCGGTCCGTAGCCAAGGCAGGAGAGCGTTCCGAGCGCAATCATGATAACGCCGATCAGAACGGTCGATTTTTTACGGCCCCAGCCGAGCTCATCCTCAAAGGTGGAAACAGCACTTTCCGTCAGGGCAATGGAGCTTGTCACTGCGGCAAACAGCACCAGAAGGAAGAAAAGGATACCTACAACAGTACCAAAGTCCATGTTGGCGAATACCTTCGGAATGGTGATAAACATCAGGGACGGTCCTGCCTGCAGGGTATCCGGATCTCCGCCGGAGAAGGCAAAGACGGCAGGAATGATCATCAGGCCTGCCATGATCGCAATGGCAGTGTCAAAGATTTCCACGTTGCGTGTGGAATCCTCGATCGAGGTGTCTTTTTTCATGTAGGAGCCAAAGGTGATCAGAATACCCATCGCAATCGAGAGGGAGTAGAACATCTGTCCCATGGCGGCAACAACGGACATCCATGAAAAGTTTTTGAGGTTCGGAACCAGGAAATACTTCACGCCTGCCAGTGCGCCAGGTCTTGTCACGGAATAAACGGCAATGATAACGGAAAGGACGATCAGAATCGGCATCATCACCTTGGAAACGCGTTCAATGCCGTTTCGCACACCGGCGTAGATGATGGCGACCGTAATAAGGCAGAAAACGGCAAAACAGAGCTCTGTGGAAACTCCGTTTGAGATGAAGCCGGAAAAATAGCCGTCCTCTGCGAGCAGGGTACTGTTGCCCTTCACGTATTCGATCAGATATTTGATGACCCATCCTCCGATGACAGAGTAGTATGGAACGATCAGAATCGGGATAATGGCGTTGATCCAGCCCCCGGCGGAAAGCCATTTCGATTTGCCGAACGACTGGAAAGCGCCGACCGGGCTTTTTTCGTGTCATGCGTCCGATGGCGGACTCGGCAACGATCATGGAGTAGCCGAAGGTGAGCGCCAGCAGGATATAAATGAGGAGGAAAATTCCTCCGCCGTATTTTGCTGCGAGGTAGGGAAAACGCCAGATATTTCCAAGTCCGACGGAAGCGCCTGCTGCAGCCAGCACGTAACCGATTTTGCCGGAAAACGAGCTGCGGGATTTGTTGTGTTTGTTCATAGAGTTCCTTCCTTTTGTGTGTTACAAAAATTTTGGGTTTATGGTCAGTTCTTGAAAACTTTTTATGCTGACACCATAAAGAAGATTGTAACATTATTGGGAAGGAAAGTCACTACTAAATTTTTATTTTTTGCTGTCCGGCAGGGATTCCCCGACCAGTTCCGCCATCAGCTCCGGTACAGTGGTCATGTGATCGAGACGCCATGCGTTTTCTCCGCAGAAAAGAAGAGCGTTGTCGGTATCGCCATCGGCAGCGCGGGTCAGGGCAGTGGTAATACAGTAGGGAATGGAGGCTTTGTCGCATTTTTTGAGGCACTGGTAGCAGTGTGAGATTTTTTCCGTTCCTGTTCGCGTTCCGTCAGAAACGGATTGCGGATTGCGCGGCCCGGCATGCCGACCGGACTGTGCATGATCGTGATATCTTCTTTTTTGCATTCAGGTATGCCTGTTTGTAGCGGGGATCGGCATCGCATTCTTCCGTGACAACGAAACGGGTAGCCATCTGGACGCCTGCGCAGCCAAGCGACAGATAGTGAAGGATATCCTCATGGGTGTAGACGCCTCCGGCAAAGACGACGGGGATGGTACAGGCATATTTTTTCTTCGTAGCCATGTACAATCTGCAGAATTTCCCGGATTTCGTCATCGTAGCCGCGCCGTGCTGTTTCTTCCACGGTTTCGGCGGAGTAGCCCAGATGGCCTCCGGCCGCGGGACCTTCGATGACAAAGAGATCAGGAACGCGGTGATAGTGATTGTCCCAAAGCTTCAGAAGAACCTTGGCAGTCCGGGGAGGGGAAACGATAGGGGCGAGCTTGATGGAGCTTCCCTCTGTGTATTTTGGCAGATCGGTCGGGAGACCGGCCCCGGAGATGATGAGATCGGCTCCGTTTTCGATACAGCAGCGGACGTATTCCTCGTAGTGGGTCAGGGCGCACATGATATTGACGCCGATGATGCCGCCGTTTGAAATTTCTTTGGCGCGGCGGATGTGGAAGGCGAGTGCGCGGAGATTGGCGCTTAAGGGATCACGCGCGAATTCCGGATCGCGCCAGCCGGGCTGGGCAGCGGAGATGACGCCGATTCCGCCTGCTTTGGCAACGGCACCGGCGAGGGATGAGAGGCTGATGCCGACGCCCATTCCGCCTTGGATGATGGGGTATTTGGCGGTGAGATTTCCTATTTTTAAATTTGGTAACATATGAATTCTCCTTTTTGATAAATGGACGATCCCGTGCCCGCCGCCGCGCCGGGATGTTCCTCAGGATGGCGCGGTTTTGGAGGCCAGGAAACTCTAAGGCTTTGGGATTTTGCTAAGGGCGCTTGAAAAAACGGCGAACTCGCTGCGCTCAGACAGTGCCGTTTTTTCAAGCAACGCAAAATTCATAGCCTAAGAGTTTGCAGGCCTCCTGCAAATGCGCCATCCTGGAGGAACATCCCCGACACGGCGGCGGGCACGGGATCTGGTATTGGTAAAAATGTAATGTTGAAAACCTTACTATATGGTTTTGAAAACTAGATATATAATACTTTGAATATCAAAGTATGTCAAGAGGGAAAATGAGAAAAAGGTGATTGATAGGGGGTGGGAGGTGTGGTAGAGTGGGAGATAGAAAAAGAAAAGTTAAGACGGGAGGATGAAGAATGATGTTAAAGGATCTGGTATTAAAAAACAGGAGTTATCGTGGTTTTGATGAGTCGGTGAGGATTTCGCGGGAGACGTTGGAAGGGTTTGTGGATTGCGCGCGGCTTTGTCCTTCGAGTGTGAATAAGCAGCCGTTGAAGTATTTTCTGGCGTGGGAGCCGGAAGATGTGGAGAAGGTGCAGGGACTGACGAAGTGGGCGCGGGCGCTGCCGGAGATGGTTTTGCCGCATCCGGGGAAAACGGCCGACGGGCTTTGTTGTGATCTGTCAGGATAAGAGGATTGATGAGAATCTGAACCGGTATCAGAAGGATGTCGGGATTGTGGCGCAGACGATGCTGCTTGCGGCTGTGGAGCAGGGGCTTGGCGGCTGCATGATCGGGAATTTTCAGGCGGGCGAGGTGATGGAAGTGCTTGGACTGCCTGAGGAGATCCGGCCGCTTTTGATTGTGGCGTTTGGAAAACCGGCGGAGGAGATTCATCTGGTAGATGTGCCGGAGGATGGGAATACGAATTATTACCGGGATGAAAATGATGTGCACTATGTGCCGAAGAGAACGCTGGCGGATGAATTGCTGAACTGAAGATAGAAACTGAAGATAGAGCCGGAAAATTCCGGAAAAATGTCGGATGAACCGTCCTAAAAGTTAGATCTAAAAAATCTGATTTCTTGGGGCGGTTCAAAGAATCCGGCATTTTTTACTTTACAGGAAACTTCGTTGAATTTTCCTGTAAAGTAAAAAGCCCTCCGGGCAGGATCGCACTGCGGCGGAGGGGAAAGGAAAGCACAGGCTCTTATTAGTTTCGGTGTAGCCCGAAAAAAGGGAAAATGTCCCATACTTTCTGGCAATCCGGGGAGATGTCTGGTGGGCAGAAAATGGTGCAAATAAAGATGTTTTTTCCTGCAAAACAGAACCTTTTTTCTCGAAAGGGATCATGATAAAATGAAAAAATGGGGGAATTTTCAAAAATAAGATGGAGGAGGATATTGAAATGAAAATTTATCACGCACAGGTGAATCATCTGGAAAATCCAATGGGGTTCGAATGGAGAGAACGGTCTTTTCCTGGAAAGTGAAAGACGCGGAAGGAAAAAAAACAGAGCTATGCGAGAATCCGTGTAGCATCGGATGCAGCGATGGAGCATCTGCTGTTTGATTCCGGAGAGGATGATAAGGCGAGCAGTCTTTTCTATCCGGTGAAGCTGGATCTGGAGCCGAGAACGCGGTATTACTGGAACGTGGAAGCGGGCAGTGATGCCGGGGAGACGGCGGTGAGTGAAGTACAGTTTTTGAGACCGGAAAACGGAATGAAGCATGGACAGGAAAATGGATTTCCTGTGACAGTAAGGAGAACCGTCATCCATATTTTGAAAAAGAAATTGTTCCGGCAAAAGAGGTAGCGAAGGCCAGGCTGTATGTCTGCGGACTTGGACTGTATGAGGTGTATGGATGAAGCGTGTCGTGGATGAGTACCTGACGCCGTACAGCAATGATTACAATGAATGGGTACAGTATCAGACGTATGATGTGACAGAGGAGGTTTCAAAACAGGGAATGCTCCGTGTGCTGCTTGGAAACGGCTGGTACAAGGCGCGGTTTGGATTCAGTGCGTTTGAGGACAAGGGATTTTACGGCAATGAGTGGAAGCTGATTGCGGAGCTGCATCTGACGTATGCGGACGGTTCGGAAGAGGTGATTGGCACGGATGAATCGTGGCAGGTGCGGCGCAGTAAAATTGCATTCTCGAATCTTTACGACGGTGAGCACCGGGACGACACGCTGTCGGAACTGCCATTGAGAAGGCGGTTTTTGTGAGGCACCAAAGGAGAACTGACGGAACGCATGAGCCTTCCGGTGACGATTCATGAAACGTTTGAACCTAAAGAACTGCTTCATACTCCGGCCGGCGAGCTGGTCTTCGATATGGGGCAGGAGTTTACGGGAATTTTCAAGCTGCATGTCAACGTGCCGGCAGGAACCAAAATTCATGTTCAGACAGGTGAGATTTTGCAGCGCGGCAATTTCTACAATGACAATTTGCGGAGTGCAAAATCCGAATACATTTATATTTCGGATGGAACGGAAATAGATCTTGTGCCGCATTTTACCTTCTATGGATACCGTTATGTAAAAATCGATGGTATTCCGGATCTGAAAAAAGGAGGATTTCACCGGACTTGCTTACTACAGCAATATCACCGCGACAGGCTGGATGAAAACAGGAAGTGATTTGGTCAATCAGCTCATCAGTAATGTGCGCTGGGGCTTAAAGTGCAATTTTGTGGATGTTCCGACCGACTGCCCGCAGCGTGATGAGCGCATGGGATGGACGGGTGATGCGCAGGTGTTCTCGCCGACGGCAATGTATCTCGAAGATACGTATGCATTCTATGCAAAATACCTGTACGACATGGCAAAAGAGCAGAGCGTGCTTGGTGGAAAGGTTCCGCATGTGGTGCCGTCGTGCGGCATCGAGGATGCAGCGTGTGTCTGGGGCGATGCGGCGTGTATCATTCCGTGGAATCTATATCTGTTTTATGGGGACAAGAGCATTCTGGAAGATCAGTTTGTGAGCATGAAATCGTGGGTGGACTACATCACGAAAGTGGATGGGGACAACCATGGCTGGAGATATGTATTCCACTTTGGCGACTGGCTGGCGCTTGACAATCCGGTGCAGGGCGCGGAGCAGGTCATGGGTGCAACGGATGAGGAGTTTATTGCAAACCTGTATTATGCGATCAGCGCAGGAATCGTGGCAAAAGCGGCCGGTGTGCTGGGATACCGCGAGGAGCAGGAGAAGTATCAGAAGCTGTCCGAGGAGCAGTTTGCTGTGGTACAGGAAGAATATTACAGCGCAACAGGCCGCTGCTGCATCAAAACACAGACGGCGCTGCTGCTGACGCTGAAATACCATCTGTCAAAGAACGAAGAGCTGACAAAACGGCAGCTTCTGAAGCTGTTTGAGCAGAGTAACCACAAACTGAAGACGGGATTTGTCGGAACACCATTGCTGAACAATGTGCTCACCGACAACGGCATGAATGATCTTGCCTACGAACTGTTGCTGAACGAGGAATTTCCGGGTTGGCTTTATGAGGTTAAGCTTGGTGCAACTACCGTCTGGGAACGCTGGAATTCTCTTCTTGCGGACGGTACGATTTCCGGCATCAGCATGAACAGTATGAACCATTATGCTTACGGCTCCATCCAGGAATGGATGTTCCGTCACGTTGCCGGCATCAACACGATGGAATCCCATCCGGGTGTCAGGACCGTACAGTTTGCACCGACGCTGAACTGGGATTTGAGGTATGCAGAGGCAAAATATGCTTCTGCATCGGGAATGTACAGCATTCGCTGGGAGCTTTCCGACAAAGAGCACGTGACCATCACCATGGATGTTCCGTTCGACTGTACCGCAGAGGTCGTACTTCCAATGGTTGCCAAAAGTGAAAAAAGAAGCGGTTGCAGAAGTGCTCGGATCAGAAGAAAACGGTAGATACCTGCTGGAGCCGGGACACTATGAGGTAAGCTATCAGCTTTCCGGTTGGAAAGAAAAAACGGCAGAATGTGTGGAATAAAACCGCAGTTTTTTTTCACAAAAAATAAGAAGCGAGGTGAACGCTGCAATTTTGCAATGGGACAAAATGAGAAAATTGTTCCAATTATTATGAAAAGAATGTAAATAAAAACAAATAATTTGGAAAATATACAAATTCATTTGTCTTATGAAAACGTTTATGGTACAATCTGACTAAGTGGTTACAAAAATGGAAGTGTGTTTTGGGAAAAATGAAACAAGACACAGATCCGAGGGTCTGACAAAAAGAGACGGCAGAAAGGGACAGGATATGAAGAAGTGGACGGGGATGATTACCAATCTCACAATGTTGACACAATTCGGACTGTCCCTTGTGACGCCTCTTTTTTCCTTTGTCTGGCACTTTGCTGGTGGCTTTGCGACCGCTTTTCGGTTGGAACATGGATTTATCTGATCGGCTTTTTCTTTGGGATCGGAGGCGGAGCCGTGACAGCCTGGAAATTCGGGCAGAGCGTTCTGCGGCATCAGAAACGCATTGAGACGGAGCCGGACGGAAAAAAGAAGAAAAAGAGGGTGTCTTTCAACCGACATATTTAGAACGTGTCTGAAAAAGTTTTCACAGTTGACGAAGATCAAGAGGCAGAGAAAAGATTTCAGACTGATTTTAAGGGGAAAATCCCATTAGAAAGGAAACAAGGCGATATGAGCAATTTCGGAGACAAGGTCCAGCCGGCCGTAAAAAGGAGACGAAAAATGTTGCCATCTATACTGTTGTCGGCGTGGTTGTGATGTGGGTCGGGTTTCTGATCCTGCACCTGATCTGGCCGGAAAAAATCCCATTTGACTATCGGGTGATCCTTGGGGGAATCGGAGGCGGTGCCGTTGCGGTGCTGAACTTTTTCCTGATGGGTATGGCAGTACAAAAAGCAATGTCGAGACAGACGAGGCGGGAGCAAAGCGACGGATGCAGGCAAGCTATTCGCAGAGAAATCTGATGCAGATGCTCTGGGCAGTTCTGGCGATTGTGCTTCCATGCTTCCAGTTTGCTGCAGGAATCCTGCCGCTTTTAATTCCGGGAACGGCCATTAAGCTGATGGGCATAAAAAACAGCATAAAGCGCTGAACCTGATCTCAGGCGAAAGCCGCAAAGACGGGACGGCGTTTTAAAACCGAAACTGCGAAGCAGCGATTCGGTTTTAAGCAAGCAGCGAAGCGGATTGTGAAGATCCGCTTTGACAAAAGGTTCAAATTTTTTATTTTATTTCATACAGAGGAGGTGAGAAAAGAGAATGGAGGTTGATATCTCCGGTGCAAAAGTCTTTTTACGATCCCGATCGATTTCCGCTGTTCGGGAAAATTCAGATCAGCGAAACGCTGGTGGTAAGCTGGATTGTAATGGCACTCATTACCGGACTTTGCATCTGGCTTACAAGAGATTTGAAGGTGCGGAACATCTCCAAACGCCAGGCGGTGGCAGAAATGATTGTGGAAGACCGCAAACAAATTTGTCATCGGCAACATGGGGAGAAAAATTCCGCTATCTGATTCCTTTTGTGTCGGCGCTTTTCGCGACCAGCGTTGTCTCGAACCTGATCAGTCTGATCGGACTTCGAAGTCCGACAGCAGATCTTTCCACCGAGGCGGCCTGGGCTGTTGTGGTTTTCATCATGATCACCACACAGAAGATCAAAACCAACGGTTTTGGCGGATATCTGAAAGGATTCACGACTCCGATTGCGGTTATGACACCGTTTAACGTTTTGTCGGAGCTCGCAACGCCGATCAGTATGGCGTGCCGTCACTTTGGAAATATTCTTTCTGGCGTTGTCATCAATGCCCTGATCTACGGATCGCTGGCACTGGCAAGTGGAAAGCTGCTGGGACTGCTTCCCGGCGTGCTCGGAAGAACCCTTTCACAGATCCCGATTCTGGACGTCGGTGTCCCGGCTGTTCTGTCGGTCTACTTTGACTGGTTCTCAGGAATTATGCAGGCATTTATCTTCTGTATGCTGACTGTAATGTATATCGCAAATGCAGCAGAGGAAGGCTAAAGAGATTAAAAAATGAGGTTTACAAAAGAAAATACAGGAGGAAAACAAGATGGATTTTCAGATTTTAGCAAAAGGTATCGCTCTCGCAGGATGCGCAATCGGCGCAGGATGCTCCCTGATCGCAGGTATCGGACCTGGTATCGGTGAAGGTAATGCCGTAGCAAAAGCACTGGAAGCAATCGGACGGCAGCCGGAATGTAAAGGCGATGTTACAAGTACCATGCTGCTTGGATGCGCAATCGCAGAGACCACGGGTATCTATGGTTTCGTAACCGGCCTGCTTCTGATCTTCGTAGCACCGGGAATGTTCATGAACTTCCTGAAATAGTTGCAAGGAGTAAATGATTGCTAGGAGGAAAGAAACTATGCAGGTTCAGGAACTGGTAGGAATTGTCCCCTGGACTTTTATCGCACAGATCTGCAACCTCTTCATCCAGATGTATCTGATCAAACGGTTCCTTTTCAAACCGATCAATGAAATGCTGGAAAAACGGCGTGCGGCAGCCGATGCGGAGATTACAGACGCAGAGGCGGCAAAAAAAAGAAGCCAACGCCATCAAAGAGGAATATGAGCAGAATATGCAGGAGGCCAAGGCAAAGGCCAACGAGATTCTCGAAAGCGCCAGAAAGACAGCAACGCTGCAGAGCGAGAAAATCGTAAAAGAGGCTTCCGAACAGGCGGCTGCCCTGAAAAACAAGGCAGAAAAAGAGATTGCCCAGGAGAAAAGAAAGCGGTCAATGAAGTCAAAGGCGAGATCGGCGGCATTGCCATGGATATTGCCGGAAAGGTCATTGAACGTGAGATTAATGAAAAAGACCATGAGAAGCTGATAGATGAATTTATATCGAATGTAGGTGAAGCATCATGACAGAAACTGCCAGAGTATACGGTGGGAGCCTGTATGAGCTGGCCCAGGAGGAGCATCTCGAAGAGGAAATCCTTTCCGAGATGAAGGAGATCCGAGCTCTGTTCCGGGAAAACCCGGAGTATCCGCGCCTTTTATCGGAGCCTTCGATTCCGCGAAAAGAGCGGATCGGGCTGATCGACGCGGCATTTGGCAGCCAGGCGGAACCGTATTTGGTCAATTTTATCAAACTGCTGTGTGAAAAAAATCTTCTCCGGGAATTCGGCGGATGCCAGGAAGCGTTTCAGCGCAGATATCTTTGCGGCGCACAACATTGCCGAGGCAGTTGTGACGAGCGCAGCATCCCTGTCGAAGGAACAGGAAGAGCTTCTGAAGAAAAAACTGGAAACAATGAGTGGAAAAACGGTCGTGATGGAACTGAAAACCGATCCGTCCGTTCTGGCGGGTGTCCGCGTAGAGCTCGACGGAAAGCTGTTTGACGGAACCGTAAAGGGACGTTTGTCCGAGCTTTCCAGAAGAATCAGCGATACAGTGGTGTAGGAGGAAAAAATGCAACTGAAACCAGAAGAAATATCCAAGGTCATCCGCAGCCAGATCAAATATTATGAAAATGCGATCCGGCAGGATGAGACAGGCACCGTTCTGATGGTCGGAGACGGAATCGCGAGAGCCAGCGGTCTTTCGAACTGTATGGCGGGCGAGCTGCTGGAGTTCGAGGATGGAAGCTATGGAATGGCACAGAACCTCGAGGAAAACAGCGTATCTGTCGTTTTATTCGGTTCCGGCGAGAACATCAGCGAGGGACAGCTTGTAAAAAGAACGGGAAAGGTCGTTTCGGTTCCGGTCGGAGAAGGCATGATCGGACGCGTTGTCAACGCGCTCGGCCAGCCAATCGACGGCGCAGGCCCGATTACGGCAGCAGGGTACCGTCCGATTGAAAGCCCGGCACCGGGCATCTGTGAGAGAAAAGGTGTTAATCAGCCGCTGCAGACCGGTATTAAAGCGATCGATTCCATGGTTCCGATCGGAAGAGGTCAGCGAGAGCTGATCATCGGAGACCGTCAGACCGGAAAGACAACGATCGCAACCGATACCATTCTGAACCAGAAAGGCAAGGATGTGATCTGTATCTACGTTGCCATCGGACAGAAACGTTCGACAGTAGCGTCCTTAGTAGAAAATCTTGAGAAGAACGGCGCAATGGCGTACACCATCGTCGTGGCAGCGACGGCATCCGAAGCGAGCCCGCTGCAGTATATCGTACCGTATTCCGGCTGTGCCATGGGCGAGTACTTTATGTATCAGGGAAAAGATGTGCTGATCATTTATGATGACTTAAGTAAGCACGCGGTTGCATACCGTGCACTCTCATTGCTGATCCGCCGCCCGCCGGGACGTGAGGCTTATCCGGGAGATGTTTTCTATCTCCATTCCAGACTTCTGGAGCGTGCCGCAAAGCTGGACGATGAACACGGCGGCGGATCCATGACGGCCCTGCCGATCATTGAGACCCAGGCAGGCGATATTTCTGCCTATATTCCGACTAATGTCATATCTATCACGGATGGCCAGATATTCTTGGAGACGGAGCTTTTCCATTCGGGTGTTATGCCGGCGGTAAACCCTGGCGTATCCGTATCCCGTGTCGGTGGAAATGCGCAGATTAAGGCGATGAAGAAGGTAGCCGGAACACTGAAACTGATCTATTCCCAGTACCGTGAGCTGCAGAGCTTCGCACAGTTTGGCTCTGATCTGGATGCTGATACAAAGGCACGTCTGGAACAGGGTGCACGTATTGTGGAAGTATTAAAACAGAACCAGAATGCACCGGTTCCTGTAGAGAAGCAGGTTGCAATCCTTTATGCGGTAACGAAAGGAATTCTGTCAAAGGTTGCAGCTGAGGATGTCCGCGCCTATGAGGACGGACTGTATACCTGGCTTGATACCGATGCAGAGGGTGCTGCCGTGATGCAGGAGATTTCCGCAACCGGAAAACTCGAGGCAGATACCGAAGAGAAGCTGAAAAGTGCACTCGAATCGTATACCGAAAACTTTATCAATACAAGACCTGCAAAATAAGGAAAGAAGGAGGAGCCTATGGCTGCAAACATGAAAGCCGTAAAGCTGCGGATCAAAAGTGTCGAAAGCACGATGCAGATTACCAAGGCGATGGAACTTGTAGCGTCCTCCAAGCTGCGAAAAGCGAAGGAGCGGGCTGATACCTGCCGTCCGTATTTTCAGGAGCTGTACCGCACTTTGCAGGATATTGCAAAAGGAAACACGGAATTTTATTCCATTTATGCAAAAAGAGGCAAAAAAAACGAGAAATGCTGCTACGTGCTGGTTGCCGGAGACCGCGGCCTTGCGGGTGGATACAATGCCAATCTGTTCCGATGCTTTGAGGCCGATGCCAAAGGAAAAAGAGATCTGTGTGGTTCCGGTCGGTAAAAAGGCAGTGGAGTATGCAAAATCCCGGAAGCTGGACATTCTGACGGACAGCTTTGCCGAGATCGCAAATCTTTCCGTGGCAGACAGCTTTGAGATCGCGCGCGCACTGTGCCGTGAATTCCGGAAAGGGACCTTCGGACATGTGGAGCTTTGTTACACAAAATTCGTGTCGATGCTGTCGCAGATGCCGGTTTCCGTGCCGATCCTGCCTCTGATTGATATTGCAAAAGAGGACGGAGAGGATCCGGAAGCGAAAAAATCCGAAATCTGATCCTGTATGAGCCAAACGGTGTCGAGGTATTCGAAGCGATTGTGCCGGAATACTTAGGCGGCCTGATCTACGGCGGTATCTGTGAGAGTGTGGCAAGTGAGCTTGCGGCACGCCGTACCGCAATGGAGGCGGCAACGGGAAATGCAGAGGAGATGATTGAACAGCTCAATCTGTATTACAACCGTGCCCGTCAGGCAAGCATTACGCAGGAGATCACGGAGATCGTCGGCGGTGCGGAAGGCGTGTAAGAGTGGAAACAAGAAAAGTGAGGAGAAGTCGTTAAATGAGTGAAAAACACATTGGCGAGGTTGTGCAGGTAACGGGTCCTGTTCTGGACATCCGTTTTCCGGAAGGAGAGCTGCCGGCACTTCTGAATGCCATCGAGATAGACAACCACGGCGAGAAGCTGGTTGTGGAAGTGGCGCAGCAGACAGGCGACAACATGGTTCGCTGCATTGCCATGAAGTCCACAGACGGACTTGTCCGCGGAACGAAAGCAGTCGACACGGGCGGCCCGATCGCCGTTCCGGTCGGAGAGGAGTGCTTAGGCCGCGTGTTCAACCTGCTCGGTGAGACCGTAGACAATAAGCCGGCACCGGAAACAGCAGAAAAATGGCCGATCCACCGCGATCCGCCGTCCTATGAGGAACAGGTTCCGGCAACGGAAATCCTCGAAACCGGAATCAAGGTCGTTGACCTGATCTGCCCGTATGCCAAGGGCGGAAAAATCGGTCTGTTCGGCGGTGCCGGCGTTGGAAAAACAGTCCTTATCATGGAGCTGATCCACAACGTGGCAACGGCGCACGGCGGACTTTCCGTTTTCACCGGTGTCGGAGAGCGTACCCGTGAAGGAAATGACCTTTACAACGAGATGAAAGAGAGCGGTGTTATCGACAAGACAGCACTGGTCTATGGACAGATGAACGAGCCGCCGGGAGCGCGTATGCGTGTCGGCCTTTCCGGCCTGACGATGGCAGAATATTTCCGTGATGTGAAAAATCAGGACGTGCTGCTGTTCATCGACAATATTTTCCGCTTTACCCAGGCGGGTTCCGAGGTTTCCGCCCTGCTGGGCCGTATGCCGTCCGCAGTAGGATACCAGCCGACGCTGGCAACCGAGATGGGCGCACTGCAGGAGCGTATTACTTCCACAAGAAAGGGATCCATCACATCGGTACAGGCTGTTTACGTGCCGGCCGATGACCTGACCGACCCGGCTCCGGCAACAACGTTTACCCATCTGGATGCCACCACGGTACTTTCCCGTGAAATCTCCAGCCAGGGTATTTACCCGGCCGTTGACCCGCTGGATTCCACCAGCCGGATTCTGTCCCCGGAGATCGTAGGCAAGGAGCACTACGAGGTGGCCCGTGCGGTACAGCAGGTGCTGCAGCGTTACAAGGAGCTGCAGGATATCATCGCCATCATGGGTATGGATGAGCTGTCCGAGGAGGATAAGCTGACGGTCAGCCGTGCCCGTAAGGTACAGCGTTTCCTGTCCCAGAGCTTCTCGGTAGCGGAGCAGTTTACCGGTATGGAAGGAAAATATGTGCCGTTAAAAGAAACTCTGCGCGGATTCCGTATGATCCTGGACGGCGAGTGCGACGATCTTCCGGAGAGCTGCTTCCTGTTGGCAGGAACCATCGACGAGGTATTTGAAAAAGCAAAAGCACTGAATCAGTAAAGGAGGAATGACGTATGAGTACATTTCCTTTACGTGTCGGCACGCCGGACGGACTTCTCTATGAAGGTGACGTAGCGCGCGTTGTCTGCAGAACCATCAGCGGCGACCTGGCAATTCTGCCTGGGCACTGCAATTACTGCACTGCACTTGGTATGGGCGAGGCGCATATTGTGCTGGAGGACGGAACGAGAAGAAATGCCGCCTGCATCGGCGGAATGCTTTCCATGATGAACGGGGTCTGCCGTGTCCTGGCAACAACCTGGGAGTGGGAAGAGGATATTGATGCAAAGCGCGCCGAGGCTGCCAAACACAGGGCCGAGCAGGCGCTGGCAAACGGCGGTCTGACAGACTAAAGAATACCGTATTGCCGAAGCCAAGCTGCAGCGTGCGCTGGTGCGGTTGAGTGTAAAGAATAAAAAACAAAAAAGCCTTCGACGAATCTGGGAAAATCCGATCGTCGAAGACTTTTTAACCGAATCAAGTAAGTCCTAGCTTCAATTGCGAAAAGCAATAAGCAGTAGGTGGGGACTTGCTTGTATCAGGAGTGGTACAAGCCACTCCTGATAAACTGCGAAGCAGTTATTCGGTTATGAGCAAGTAGCGAAGCGGATTGCGAATATCCGCTTGACTTTTAGAACGTGTTTTTAAAGAGCAAAAATTCCGCAGATTAAGAATCCTGCTACGGCGAGAGCAGCACTGATCAGGACGTAAGGAAACTGCGACACGGCATGTGACATATTGTCAATCTCGCAGGTCGCGGAGGAAAAAGAACCGTTGCGTCGGAATAGAAGCATGCATGGCTTCCGAAAACACCGCCGGATACGACAGCGCCAAGCGCCAGAAGTACATTAGCATCAAGGGCGATGGCAAGCGGAACAACGATGGAAACGGCTACGGCCTCAATTCCCCAGAAAGAGCTGGTGACAAAGGTCAGAACTGCAATGACAACAAAAATAATAGCTGCCAGTGTTTTGCATTCATATACGGAACACACAGGTTGATGACGTATTCCGAGAGTCCCATTTCGCCGCAGGCAGTCTTGATCATAAAGGATGCAAGAAGAATGGCGAGAACCGGAAGAATATCTGCAAAGCCGGCAAAGAACAGTTCCACGTACCGCGTAAAGGTCATTTTCTTCCGCGGAAGGTAAAGAATCATACAGGAAGCAAGAGCAAGAATAATCGCCTGCATCATATCCTGCGTGGCTACTGTCACACCGATCAGAATACCGATGGGGATCAGAAAATCCAGTATATTTCCGGTATTGGTATTTTCGGGCGGGTAATCAACGCTCATTCCGGCCATGGCAATGTCAACGGAAGGGGCATTGTGCATTTTGGATGCTCCGGTGTCTTCTCTTTCTTTTCAGATCGGTGTAGGCATCTTTCATTTTTCCGAGCTTTGGCATCAGTTTGCAGGCAAACAGAACCACAACCAGAAGTGCAGTCATGGGATAAAACATATAAGGAAGCACTTTTTAAGTAAACACTCATACCGGTGGAAAAGCCCATATTGAGAATGTCCGGTTCCTGAATAAAAACACCGGAATAAAAAACTACCCAGGTGGAAAAAGGGAATCAGTGCGCAGACAGGTGCACCGGTTGAGTCAATGATATAGGCAAGCGCCTGGCGTGGGACTTTTCGTTTATCACAGACATCCTTCATACAGGTTCCAACGGTCATGATGTTGAGATAATCATCGACAAAAATAATGATTCCGAGAAATACCGACATCATCATGGTGATCCGTTCATTTTTTTACAGAAGCGGCTTAACAGGTTGGAAAAACCAAGTGTTCCTTTTGCCTCGCGGAGCAGGAAGATGAAGCCTCCGAACAGTCCGCAGAGAAGAAGAATATACTGGTTATCTGCGTTGCTGATCTCCGAAAGCAGCAGATCACACCAGGGTCCGATAAAAGCCGCTTTGTACATGATGAGATAGGCAACCAGGGTTCCGAAAATCAGAGCTTCGAAAGATTTTTTCGTTTTTAATGCAAAAATCAGCATCGCCGCAGGCGGCAGCAGACATAAAACTCCATATTGCATAGCGGTTCTCCTTTGTAGTTAGAATATGTGATGCAGCGCACCGCTGTAGGAAGAGTTACAACAGGAAGAGACAGAGCTTTACTGTTTCGTCATGATACGGTAGGTTTCCGGCCGTCGATCACGGAAAAGCCCCCCAGGAAAAACGTTCTTCGCGCAGGGCATCCAAATCGAAGAAGGCGTACAGGATTTCCTCGGTATCTCTTCCGGCAGATGCCACAAGTTCACCGGTTGCATCGGCAATAAAAAAGGAAGAGCCGTAGAAAGTAAGAGAAGAGGACTGGCCGCCATTTTCTTCACAGGGCGTTACGATTTCGGTACCAATCCGGTTTGCAGCAGCAACCGGAATAAGATTTGCGGCAGCATGTCCCTGCATGACGCGCCGCCAGTGCCCGCTGCTGTCTACATTCAGGATCGGCTCACTTCCGATCGCGGTAGGATAGAGCAGGATTTCAGCTCCCTGCACAGCCATACATCGTGCTGTTTCCGGAAACCACTGGTCCCAGCAGATGCCGACGCCGACGGTTCCAAAACGTGTTTCAAAGACTTTGAATCCCGTATCTCCCGGAGTGAAATAGAATTTTTCCTGATAAAAATGATCGTCCGGGATATGGGTCTTGCGGTAAACACCAAGAATGGATCCGTCTGCATCGATCATGGCAATGGAATTAAACAGGCGCTGAACATCTCTTTCATAAAAAGCTGACCGGAATCACGACTCCAAGTTCTCCGGCAACGGCCTGAAAACGCCGGACAGCGGGATTTTCTGTCAAAGGCAGGGCATAATCATAATAATCGTATCGCTTTTCCTGACAAAAATACGGTCTTTCAAATAATTCAGGAAGAAGGATGAGATTGGCACCGTTGGAAGCGGCTTCACGGACCATGGTCTCTGCTTTGTCTATATTTTCCTGTACCTGGCTGCAGCATGAAAACTGCAGTGCGGCAATTTTTATATTTCTCATAATCTGTTTCCTCTTTTCTTTGCCGGAATCTGCTGGGTAATACAGTGAATGTTGCCTCCGCCGGTCAGAATGACGCGTGCATCGACAGGGAGGATCCGTCGATCCGGAAAGCATTTTCCGAGAATTTCTGCAGCCACGGTATCGTTTTCATCGCCGAAACGGGGAAGAAGGACACAGTGATTGGCAAGATAAAAATTGATATAGCTGGCGGCAAGGCGTTCCCCGGCTTCCCGCTGATCTTCGCCAGCTTCAAAATCATAGCCGAGAAGATCTTCTTCTGTAATACAGATGGGATGCTTTGGAATGGGCAGCTTGTGAATTACAAAGCTTCGTCCCTTCGCGTCAACGGTATGGGAGAGAAGATCAAAAGCGGCCCTGCTTCTGGCATACTGAGGATCGTTTTCGTCATCTGTCCAGGCAAGAAGTACTTCTCCTGGCTTTACAAAGCAGCACATATTATCGATATGGCCGTTGGTTTCATCGTTGTAAATACCAAAAGGCAGCCAGATGATTTTCTCGACCGAAAGATACTGACGCAGCTTTTCTTCAATTTCCGCTCTTGTAAGAGAAGGATTGCGCCCCGGACTCAGCAGACATTCTTCGGTCGTAAGCAGGGTTCCTTCCCCATCAACATGGATGGAGCCGCCTTCCAGAACAAAGGGGCGGGCATTATAGAAGGAATCTCCGAGAAAACTGCAGATTCGTTCCGGAACCTCACGGTCATGCTCAAAGTGGGAGTACAGACCGTCATACTGGCCGCCCCAGGCGTTGAATTCCCATTGAATGCCTCTTCGCCCACCCTGATCGTTAATCACAAACGTAGCGCCGGTATCTCTCGCCCAGGCATCCTCTGTCGGGGCTTCGATCAGATGAATCCGGTCGGAGGAAAGCAGTTCCTGTGCCGATGCTTTATCCTGTGGCCGGACGAAAAGATAAACCTGCTCATAAGCGGCAATTGCTTCTGCAATTTCTGCAAATGCCGTTCTTGCCGCTTTTGCCCCGTAATTCCAGGAACCGGGACGCCACGGCCAGATCATAAGCGTGCCTTCGTGGGGCTCAAATTCGCCCGGCATGTAAAAGCCATCGGCTTTTGGGGTTCTAAGACAATCGGTTTTTGAAATCTTCATATCCAAACTCCTTTATCATTCGGCAGTTTCCAGCTTTGTCCATCACCGCGATGGAAGGGAGTGGGATTCCGTTAAAGGTATTGGTTTTTACCATCGAATAAATCGCCATATCTTCAAAATACAGTCTGTCACCGATCCGGATTTGGGAATCGAAGGAATATTCGCCGATTACGTCGCCCGCCAGGCAGGTATTGCAGGAAAGGCGGTAGGTATAAGGCTTTTCTCCGGGCAGTCCGCTGCCTTTGAGCGGAGGGCGGTACGGCATCTCAAGCACATCCGGCATATGGCAGGCAGCGGAAGTGTCAAGAATTAAAATTTTTCCGTTATTTTCAACAATATCGAGAACTTCCGTGACATTGTAGCCTGCGTTTAAGGCAACTGCTTCCCCGGGCTCCAGGTAAATCTGAAGACCATACGTTTCTTTCATATGGTTGATACAGGAAATCAGGCGTTCGATATTGTAATCCTCACGGGTGATATGATGTCCGCCTCCCATGTTAAGCCAGTTCATTTTAAAAAGCCACTTGCCGAATTTTTTTCTTCCACGGCGCGCAGCGTGGTTTCCAGATCATCGAATTCTGTTCACAGAGGGTATGAAAATGAAGACCGTCCACAAGATCAGCCAGTTCGTCTGTAAAATCGCAGGCGCGGATGCCCATGCGGGAGCCGGGCGCACAGGGATCATAAATCGCATGGCCTTCCTGCGTGGAGCATTCCGGGTTGATGCGAAGTCCGGCTTTTGCGGTTCCGGAAGCCTTAAGTACGGGGAGGTACGTTCGGAGCTGCTTTTCTGAGTTGAAAATAATGTGATCGCAGATCTGTGCGAGCTCTTCCATATCCTGCGGGCGGTAGGCCGGAGAATACACATGATTCTCCAGCCCCATTTCTTCCTTTCCAAGCCGCGCCTCATAGAGTCCGCTGGCAGTTGTTCCGCTGATATATTTTCCAATTAGCGGATATTCCGAAAAACAGGAAAAGCATTTCTGAGCCAGCAGAATTTTTTGCACCGGTGCGTTCTTCTACCTGGTGCAGGAGCTTTAAGTTTTTCTTCCAGTTTGCCTTCATCAATGACAAAACAGGGAGTTGGCAGTTCGTTTATCTTATACATAGGCTTAATCTACTAAAACAGGATTTTCCACGACCTTCCACGGAAGACCCCACTTGTTGAGTGCTTCCATGTACGGATCCGGATCGAATTCATCTGTGGTGTAGACACCCGGCTTGTTCCAGAGGCCGTTCACGACCATCATGGTTCCGATCATAGCCGGAACGCCGGTTGTGTAGGAAATCGCCTGAGACTCTACTTCCCGGTAGCATTCCTGGTGGTCACAGACATTGTAAATGTAAATGCTTCTTTCTTTTCCGTCCTTGATACCGGTAAAAATACAGCCGATGTTGGTTTTACCCACGGTGCGCGGACCAAAGTGGAAGGATCCGGAAGAAGCTCTTTTTAAAAACTGGATCGGTACAATCTGCTGTCCATTGAAGGTAATCGGGTGGTCGAGAGAAGTCCTACATTTTCCAGACATTTCATATGGGTCAGATAGCTCTGGCCGAAGGTCATGAAAAAGCGGATCCTTTTACGCCCTGAGATGTTTTTGGCAAGAGCCTCAATTTCTTCATGGTGAAGAAGGTACATATCCTTCTCGCCTACCTCATCGAAGTTATATTCCCGTTTGATCGACATTGGCGGAATTTCCACCCAGTGGCCGTTTTCCCAGTAAGAGCCGGGAGCGGATACCTCGCGGAGGTTGATTTCCGGATTGAAGTTGGTTGCAAACGGATAACCATGATCGCCGCCGTTGCAGTCCAGAATATCAATCGCATGGATTTCGTCGAAATAATGCTTCTGTGCATAGGCTGCAAAGACGCTGGTGACACCAGGGTCAAAGCCGGTTCCGAGAAGACCGGTGATGCCGGCTTCCTTTGAAACGGTCCATATAGGCCCACTGCCAGGAGTAATCAAAGTAAGCGGAAAAAGCCAAGCTCTTCGCATCTCTTTTCGTAGATTGCACGCCATGCCGGATCATCCGTGTTTTCTGCTTCATAGTTTGCAGTATCAATGTAAGGAACCTTACATGCGAGGCAGGCATCCATAATGGTAAGATCCTGATAAGGAAGAGCCAGATTTAATACGGCATCCGGCTGATACTGTTTGATTAAGGCGATTAATTCTTCTGTGCAGTCGGCATCCACCTTTGCTGTTGTGATAATGGTTTTTGTGGTCGGAGCCAGCTTTTCTTTTAAAGCATCGCACTTGGAAAGGGTGCGGCTTGCAATCATGATTTCAGAAAATACTTCACTGTTCTGGCAGCATTTGTGAATGGCTACGGATGCAACACCGCCGCATCCGATGATCATAACTTTTGACATTGTTTGGTTCTCCTTTTTTCAGAAAATGGTGTTGGGTTCATCTTTGGCTATAAGCACGAAAAAAAAAAGACAGATGACGTGCATCATCTGTCTAAAAATCGAAATTTATACATGATCGTATTGTGCAAACTTCAGGGGGATGGACAAAAATCCAGGCTTCTCCCTGTTTTCCTATGCAGAAATATATAGTCACGTACTCTTATTGACCGTTTCATAAGATGATGTGCTCGTCGTAGAGCATCGATTATAAAGTAATCAACTCATAAAATTTGCGCTTTTAACGCAATCAATAATGTGGCTCTTAACCACGCTCGGCAACTACCCCTGCCTGTCCGTCGGTTTTTACCAGGGGCATATATTTTGCATAAGAACAGAATTGTTCGCTTGCAGTTTCAAATTATAAAGTGAAATGACACGGATGTCAAGAAAAATTTGTGAAACTATTCAGAGCCATGCGAAATGGAAGAAAAATCGCGAATCATGCTTGCATGAATGAGCGGTTTTTCAAACATGGCAGAAAATGAAAAATCACAGGGTGATCCAGTAACGCTCCAGTGTTTTGTTTTCATCGGCACGATGAGCGGTGCCGTCGAACCGGCCGCCATTTTTCAGGATTGTTCTGCGGCTTCCCTCGTTGGTATCCAGGCAGCAGACCAGAATTTCGGAAAGGCCGAGGCTTTTTGCAGTACGGCTGCACATTTTTCAGCATCCAGGAGGCATAGCCTTTTTCTGCGTTCCGACGGGCGGACGGAGTAGCCGATGTGGCCGCCCAAGGTGCGCAGAAAATCGTTCAGGTAGTGGCGCACCTGAATCATGCCGACAAGGCGGTTGTCTGATTTGCGGATGCACAGAAACTGTGTTGCGAGAACCATGCCCTCCGGCAGAGTCTCCTCTCTGGTATACCGCATGGTATCTTCAAGATACGCCTTCATATCATCAAACCGGCGAAGCGGTCCGCAGCCGTCCATGGAATCGCTGTTTTCCAGAAAATCGTTCCGGTAGGCGGCGAGCTCGGCGAAGTATTCCTCCGACGGTTCAACTAACATCAGTTCATCGTTCATCCTTAGCATTTCTCCGGTTCCGGATACTCGACGCCGAAGGTCTCAACGGTAACGGTAGCCATTCTCTGCGGCTGCAGCGGTTTGTCGCTGTAGTCGGTGTTGACAGATGCGATTTTATCTACGACTTCCAGGCCTTCTGTTACTTTTCCGAAAGCAGCGTATGCGCCGTCAAGATGCGGAGCAGCTTTGTGCATGATGAAGAACTGGCTTCCTGCGCTGTCCGGGAACATGGTACGTGCCATGGAGAGAACGCCTGGGGTGTGTGCGAGGTTGTTCTCAAATCCGTTCTGGGAGAACTCACCCTTGATGCAGTAATCCGGGCCGCCGGCGCCTGTGCCAGCAGGATCTCCGCCCTGGATCATGAATCCCGGGATGACGCGGTGGAAGATCAGGCCGTTATAGAAGCCTTTTTTACCAGACTGATGAAGTTGTTTACGGTGTTCGGGCGATTTCCGGGTAAAGCTCTGCTTTCATCACATCGCCGTTTTCCATAGTAATTGTAACGATTGGGTTAGACATAATTGTTTTCCTCCTGATTTTTAAACGATTTCTTGATAAGACGTAAGCAGCCATTTTTCGAAGAAAAATGGGCGGATTACGAATGTTTTTGATGATTGCTGGAGTGCAAAGCACGCAGCAATCTGGTATCAAAGGGGTCAACCCCTCTTTTTCAGACACGTTCCAGGAATGTCTCATGGATCGCACGCATTGCCTGATCTGCGTATGCTTCGTCGATCAGGGCAGTGATGCGGATTTCTGAGGTGGTAATCATCTCGGTATTGATTCCTGCATTGGCGAGCGCGCCGAACATTTTGGCAGCCACGCCCGAATGGGAGCGGACATCGGCTCCGATGACGGAAATCTTTGCCACGTTCTCATCATAATCCAGCTTTTTGATGCCGAGCGAATCCTTATTGTCGTTCAGCACATCGATCGTGCGCAGCATATCCGGCTTTGCAACGGTAAAGGAAACGGACTTTGTGCCGTCCTTTCCGAGTGACTGGATCATGACATCAATGTTCAGATTGTTCCGATCCAGTAAATTTAAGAGGCGGAACGTGCTCTCCGGATCGTTGCCAAGGCCTGCAACACGGATTTTTGCCACATTTTTGTCGGCAGCCACGCCGCTGATTAACATTTTTTCCATTTTGGTTTTCTCCCTTACCATCGTTCCGGAATTCCGGTTCAGACTGGAGCAAGACCAGAAGTTCCACGCCGTATTTTTTTGCGATTTCCACGCATCTGCTGTGAAGGACTTTTGCGCCGAGCGAAGCCATCTCCAGCATTTCATCGTAAGTTACCTCTTCCATCTTGCGCGCATTCGGTACAATCCGCGGATCTGCGGTGTAGACGCCGTCTACATCCGTGTAGATTTCACAGACATCCGCGTGCAGCTCTGCCGCAAGGGCAACCGCAGTCGTATCGGAGCCGCCGCGTCCAAGCGTCGTGATATCATCGTACTTGTTGATTCCCTGGAAGCCGGTGACAATGACAATCTTATTATCGTCCAGTTCTTTGCGGATGCGCTCGGTGTCGATCCGTTTGAAGCGCGCATTTTGGTAATCGGAGGTCGTGTGCATTGCTACCTGCCAGGCATTTAAAGAAACAGCACTGATGCCCATCTGAATCATGGTTATGGCCATCAGGGAAACGGAAACCTGTTCACCGGTGGCAAGAAGCATATACATCTCGCGGCGGGACGGTTTTTCCGTAATCTGTTTTGCGGTTGCAATCAGTCCGTCCGTCGTTTTTCCCATGGCGGAGAGAACGACAACGATGACCTGGCTTCCGGCCTGCTGTTTTTCGATGCAGCGCTGGGCTACATTGCGGATATGTGCAAGATCTGCGACGGAGCTTCCGCCAAATTTCATTACAGTCAGCATAACAGTTTTGATCTCTTTCCTTTTTGATTTACGCGGACAAAAGCGCAGAGCGTGTTTTACCGCGTTTTCGGGGCCGAAAAAACAGGAGTGGGACGTTTTTGGGCCGCGAAACTCTGATACATAGTATAGCGAAAACAGATAAAAAAGCAAGGAAAAGCACAAGGAAAAGCGGTTTCGTTCTGCGGTTGTATTACCTTTTTGTTTGTGTTAAAATGATAGGCAGAAAAAAGAGGAGAATATTGCATATGATGATAGAAACAAATTCTGCGTCGGAGACGCTTGCCCTTGGCGAAAAGCTGGGGAAAAGCGGCGAAGCCGGGCCAGATTTATACATTAAACGGAGACCTCGGTGTTGGAAAAACCGTTCTGACGCAGGGCTTTGCAAAAGGACTTGGTATTACAGAGGCAGTCAACAGTCCTACCTTTACCATTATTCAGGAATATACCGGAAGGGACGCCTGCCATTTTATCATTTTGACGTATACCGGATCGGTGATATAGAAGAAATGGAAGAAATCGGATACGATGATTACTTTTTTTCGGTGAGGGTGTCTGCCTGATCGAATGGGCAGAACTGATTGAAGAGCTGATACCGGAGGGTGCGATTTCGATTACGATAGAAAAAGACCTGGAGAAAGGCTTTGATTACCGGAAAATTACGGTGGAATAAAAGAAAAAATCCTGAATGTGGTGGAAAAACAAAAGGAAATCGTAAAGATTCCTGTTTCCGGCAGACTGCCAAAATGAGTTGCACAGGAAGGAAATATCGGAAAGGAAATAAAAAACTATGAAAATACTTGCACTGGACAGCTCCGGCCTTGTGGCTTCGGTGGCTGTTGTTGAAAATGACACACTGCTTGCGGAATACACCGTAAATTATAAAAAAAAACACATTCCCAGACGCTGCTTCCGATGCTGGATGAAATCTCGAACATGACAGAGCTGGATCTTTCGACGATCGATGCGATTGCAGTTGCCGGAGGTCCGGGCTCGTTTACCGGTCTTCGCATCGGTTCTGCAACAGCCAAGGGACTTGGTCTGGCACTTGAAAAACCACTGATTTCCATTCCAACGACGGCGGCAATCGCGTACAATATCTGGGATACTGACAAATTTGTCTGCCCGATCATGGATGCGAGAAGAAACCAGGTCTATACCGGAGTTTACTGCTACACGGATCATCGTCTCGATACGGTCTGGGAACAGGATACGATGAGCATTGAGGCACTGGCGGAGGGCCTGAACTGCCTCGACCACGAGGTGATTTTCCTCGGGGACGGCGTTGCGGTTTACCGGGAAAAATTGCAGGAGCTTCTTGACGATTCCGTTTTCGTTTGCACCGGCACACGTGAACCGCCAGAGAGCGGCCGCCGTCGCAGCACTGGCTGAGGTTTATTACAAAGAAGGTAAGATTCAGACGGCAGAAGAGCACGAGCCGGAATACCTGAGAAAATCGCAGGCGGAGCGTGAAAGAGCCGAACGGGAATCTGTGAAGCACGCCGATGTGCTGAAAAAACAGAAAACGGAGAGAAGAGCGAATGATCACAATCCGGGAAATGCAGATCGACGATCTGGAGCAGGTGATGCCGATTGAGGAGGCCAACTTTTCGATTCCGTGGACAGAGATGGGATTTTTTACCTTTCTGATCCGTGACGACGCACTGTTTCTCGTTGCGGAGGAGGACGGCGAAATTTTAGGATATCTCGGAATTCTGATTTCATTTGATGAGAGCGAGATTACGCCAAATGTCTGCGTGGCAGAAAAGGCGAGACGGCGCGGCATCGGACGCGCGCTGATGGAGGAACTGTTCCATCGGATGCAGGAGAGAAAGGTGCGCGTGATTCATCTGGATGTGCGCATCGGCAATACGCCGGCGCGGAATCTGTATGAGAGTCTTGGTTTTGTGCAGGACGGCCTCAGGAAGGGGTACTACGATCTCCCGAAGGAGGACGCAGTGCTGATGAGCCGGACGGATGAATCGGTTCCGAAGAGGTAGAGAGAAATCGTTATTGTATACGCATTTAACGCACAGGACTTTCCTTTCATTCCCAGTAGGAATGGCGGGAAAGATGTGTTACAATCGACAGGACACAGGAGAATCTGATTTCTGTTTTGTGTCAGGAACGAAGAAAGAAACGTTTTTTGATACACGGGAGGAAGAAAAATGCGGAAATACAACAAAAACACAAATGAGCTGGAAGCGGCGGTGTGTAACTGCTGCGGAAAAAGCATGAAAATACAGAATGGAATGCTGCTGGAGGGGATCTGCTCGGTCGACACGACGTGGGGGTACTTTTCCGGGAAGGACCTGGAAAAGCATGAGTTTGATCTGTGCGAGGAGTGTTACGATCGGATTACATTGTCGTTTGCGGTTCCGCCGGAAATTTCGGAGGACATGGAAGGTTTAGAGCGTGCCTGAAAAGGCAGTTCGGCGACTCGTTTTCGGAAGAAAGGGGAAGGTGCAATGAGGAGAGGTTTTACGATTCAGTCGAAGGTGGATGGGACTGATTCTTGACGGGACTTGTGGTGGAGCCGGAGGAGGGCGTACAGCGGACGGCGCTTCTGCAGCTCAGCCATGGAATGAGCGAATACAAGGAGCGGTATCTGCCGTTTATGGAGTTTATGGCGGAACACGGTGTAGTGTGTGTGATTCATGATCACCGCGGGCACGGAAAGAGTGTGAAGTCGGAGCAGGATCTCGGATTTATGTACGGCGCAGGCGGCGCAGGACTTGTGGAGGATCTGTTTCTTGTCACGAAGTGGGCAAAAAAGAGTACCCGGATCTTCCGTTTGTTCTGATGGGACACAGTATGGGATCCCTGGTTGTGCGCGCATACGCGAAGGAACACGACCAGGAGCTGGATGCGCTGATTGTGTGCGGTTCACCGAGCAAGAATTATCTGCGGCCGCTGGGTGCGGCTGTAGGACACGCAGAAGCGGCGGTGCTCGGGGATGAGCATCGGAGCAATCTTCTGGAGGCGATGTCGTTTGGATCGTTTGCGGCGCGGTTTGCGGATGAGAAGAGCCGGTTCGCCTGGTGCTGTTCGGATCCGGAGGTGGTGCGGAGTATGAAGAAAACCCACTCTGTGGCTTTACGTTTTCGGATGATGCTTTTTTGCGCTGAATGACCTGCTGAAGGAGACGTATGGATTCCATGGATGGCATTGCACAAACCGGAAGCTACCTGTGCTGTTTTTGTCCGGCGGGGATGATCCGTGTTATGTGAATGTGCGGCGCTTTAAAAATCCATTGACCATATGCGGCTGATCGGGTACCGCAATGTCAGAGGAAAGCTGTATCCGGGAATGCGGCATGAAATACTGAACGAGAAAGAGAAGTACCGCGTATATGGCGATGTCTGGAAGTGGTTGAAGAAAGAAAAAGTGGTGGAGAATGTGGAGGGGGAAGCACACCCCGCAGACCCCGGACGGCGCTCTGGCAGGGAGCGGCGGTGTTTGATCATTTTTTGAAAAAAACGCTCATCAGCAAAAAACTGATGAGCGTTTTTCAATGAAAGTAAATTTTTTGACGATCACATGATCCATCCAAACACGGTGGAAAGGATCATAATCATAGAAAAGACAAATGAGTTCACCGACATCAGCGTCGCCCGCTGCTTGGACGGGATCATGTCATTGAGCAGAATATCGGTCCGGACTTCAAGAAAATCATCGGAAAAGGATCCGACAAATCCGCCGAAGACCATAAGGGCCGGCAGTCCGGTAAAGCTCATAAGAAAGGCGAAAAAGTACACCAATGGCCTAAACAGCAGAATCGCGCGGTAGCGGTATTTGTGAAAGTATGCCGTCATCCGCGATCCCAGTGCCGCGCCGAGTCCCATCACAAAGAGGGCAGGTCCAAGCAGCGCGCTGTTCATGCCGGTGAGTGGCAGCTTCGCCTGCATAAAAAGAAGAGCACCAGAGTAGAAACAGCACCGATGAGTGCGTTCACCAGCATAATATTTCTTGCTTTTCTCTCACAGACAAGAAACTGCCAGCTTTCCTGTACAACCGAAATGATTTCCTGTCCAACAGGATAATGAACTGGTGTTTCGTCCGTTTTTACTTCCACAAGGTGGAATGAAATGCCAAGCGCAATCAGTCCGAAGAAGAGATCAATCGCATATGCGCGCCGGTATCCCAGCCACAGGGCAAGGCCTGCGCAGAGCGTTGCGGTGGAATTGGTGATACGGTACAGCATCATTTCAGTAGAAGAAAAACGGGCATAAAACCCTTCGTCCCCGTTCTGCTTCAGACTGTCATACAAGTGCCTCCCGTGTGCCGGATGCAAGGTTATAGCTGAGCGCACTGCATCCGAGAGCAAGCGCCGTTGTGGCAAAGCCGGTGGAAAAAATCATCAGCGTACCGGAAATCAGGGAGGCTATCTGACTTGCAATCAGCGTTTTCCGTCGCCCGAAAACATCGGCGACAATACCGGAGGGGGAGTTCAAAGCAGAGGCTCACGATATGGAAAATACTTTCGAGCATCCCGATCTGCAGCAGCGAAAATCCGCGGAGTGCGAGCAGTGCAACCCACGAAGCCGCTGCAATCTGAAAATAGCCAATCGTGGTCATAAGATATAAAGTTCGTATTTGTTTTCTGATAGTTTTCTCAGACATAAAAAAATCTCCTTGTCAAAATATAGTAAAATTCTGATGGGGAGATACGTGCATTTTCTATAGAATTTTAAGAACTCAAAAAGTGAAGTTTACTTAAAAAGAGCGCACTATCCCTGTAAACAGCTGAAACATCGCCATTTGTGAGGTGAAGAAACTGGTTTTTCCAGATCATAGTGCTACTCCTTTTGTAATCATAATTTTTTATCAGAATACCACCGGAAACGGAAAAAGTCAAAGAAAAATTTTGACGAAAATTAAAAAACTATTGACTTTCAAGTACACTTTAATGCTACAATTTTTTCAACAATACTGAGAAAACGAAGGTTTTCTGTGGAAAAGAAAGGGATTTTACCATGAGTGTAGATGTAACAAAAATGCCGAAATTAGGATTTGGCATGATGCGCCTTCCGGAGAAGGACGGAGAACTGGATTTGGAGCAGATCTGTAAAATGGTTGATGCGTACCTTGCCTCCGGAATGAACTATTTTGACACCGCCTATATGTACTGCGGCGGAAAATCGGAGAGCATCGTGAAAAAAGCGCTGGTAGAGCGTCATCCGAGAGAAAGCTTTACTCTGACAACCAAACTTCCCGCAGTGGATGATGGACGAGGGCATCGAAGGCCGTGACCGCATTTTCAACGATCAGCTCGCGCGCACCGGAGCAGGCTACTTTGATTATTACCTGCTGCATAGCGTAGAAGACGGCGCAAACTATGAAGGCTATGTGAAATACGACTGTTTCAACTGGGCCAAGAAAAAAAAGAAGAGGGACTGATCAAACACTTTGGTTTCTCCTTCCACGGAACGCCGGAGCTGCTTGACAAGATTCTCTCCGAGCATCCGGAGGTTGAAATTGTCCAGATCCAGATGAACTATGCTGACTGGGACAATCCGCTGATCCAGTCCGGACGTCTGTATGAGGTGCTTCGGAAATACAATATGCCATTCCTTGTTATGGAGCCGGTAAAGGGCGGTTCCCTTGCATCGGCAGGCAAAGAGATTGAAGCAGAGATGAAACGTGTTCATCCGGATGCATCGATTGCGTCCTGGGCACCCGCTTTGCGGCTTCCCTCCCGGGTGTTGCAACCGTGCTCTCCGGTATGTCAAACGAGGAACAGATGGAGGATAATATCAAAACCTTCCGAAATTTTGTACCGCTAAACGAGGAAGAAAAAGCAGTGATCGCCAAAGCACAGGAAGCGCTGAAAAGAGTCCGGCAGTTCCATGTACCGCCTGTCGTTACTGCTGCGACGGATGTCCGATGGGAATCGCGATTCCAGATGTATTCAAGGCATTGAATACCATCCGCCTGTATGGAGAAGAAGACCGCGCAAAAAATTATTATAAAAAGCTGCTGGAAACATCGGGAAAAGCAGAAGACTGCGTGCAGTGCGGCCAGTGCGAGAGCGTATGTCCGCAGCATCTTCCAATCATCGATCTGTTAAAAAGAGGCATCCGAAAAACTTGACATGCCGATGACGGAATAAGCGGATTGCGAATATCCGCTTTGGCACATGCTTTAGAAAAAGGATCCCCGGAATACTCTGAAAAAGAGTATTCCGGGGATCCTTTTTTTCTATGGGAAATCTTGTTGAAAGTTTCTGAGGAGAAAAAAGGACCCTTCGGGCAGGATCGCACTGCGCGGAAAAAATTGTGCCATCTGCGATAGTTATGACGGAGCGGTTTACGACCGGAAAAAATGGAATGTAAAAAAGGAAAAATTTTTATTTTACATAAACTTAACCTCTTCGAGATTTTGCATTTTACACGCCGTTGTTATGATGATATCTGTAAAAACGAAATGTAAAAAACATCGGGATTGCGATTTTACAAAATAGAAATCACAAAAATCCCGTGTGAAAAGAGGGAGAAAAGAATATTATGAAGAGAAAAGTAATTGCAATCACCTTAACCGCAATGATGGCTGCAGGAATGCTTGCAGGATGTGGAAGCAGCGACAGCAGCAGTTCTTTGGCAGCAGACACTACAAAAGAGGCTTCTGCAACAGAGGCAGATGGCAGCACAGACGGTGACAGCAACGCAGCAGGCGGAGATTTCTCCGGACAGATCAGCGTGATCTCCCGTGAGGATGGTTCCGGTACCAGAGGTGCATTCATCGAGCTGTTCGGTGTAGAAGAGAAAAACGATGCAGGTGAGAAAGTGGATAACACCACCGTTGATGCACAGATCACCAACAATACTTCCGTTATGATGAGCACAGTGGCAGGTAACCAGTACGCAATCGGTTATATCTCCCTTGGATCCTTAAATGATGAAGTCAAAGCACTGAAAATCGACGGAGCAGAGGCAAGCGCAGAGAACGTAGAAAACGGTTCCTATAAAGTAAGCCGTCCGTTCAACATTGTAACAAAAGACGGTCTTTCCGCAGATGCGCAGGATTTCATGGACTACATCTTAAGCACCGACGGACAGCAGGTTGTTTCAGATGACGGATATATTGCAATCAAAGATACCAAAGCCTACGAAGGAAACTGCAGCGGTGAAAAAGGTTGTGGTAGCAGGATCTTCCTCTGTAACACCACTGATGGAAAAATTAAAAGAGGCTTATACAAAAGTAAATTCAAACGCTAACATCGAAGTACAGCAGAGCGACTCCACAACAGGTATCACTTCCGCAAGCGACGGTCTCTGCGACATCGGTATGGCATCCCGTGACTTAAAGGATGAGGAGAAATCCTCAGGGCTTACCGCAACCGTAATCGCAACCGACGGTATTGCTGTCATCGTAAACAAAGAGAACCCGACCGACGGGCTGACCAGCGATCAGGTAAAGAGCATCTATGTTGGCGACACAACCGACTGGGCAGATGTAAAATAAAGAATGTATAAAGCAATGAAAAAAGAAGTAAGGGCGAACAATGGAAAATCGCTCTTACTTCCGTATCCGAAAATGTTCAAAAAGAAGCTGTCTTTCGGAACGTGCTTGAAAAAAGCAGTTCGTAAAAAAAACGAAAGTCTTTTTTCAAACACGCTCCGCGAAACAATGAAATGAAAGGATTTATCTTATGAAACTAAGAGAAACGATCATGAAACTTGTATTCCTGATTGCGGCGTGCTGCTCCGTACTGGCTGTTGCACTGATCTGCATTTTCCTGTTCATGAATGGCGTTCCTGCTATTTTTAAAATCGGACCGCTGAAATTTTTGACCGGTACCGTGTGGAAACCGGGAAACAACATTTTTCGGTATCCTGCCGATGATTGTCGGCAGTATCTGCGTGACCGGCCTTGCAATCCTGATGGGTGTGCCGGTTGCCATTCTTACTTCGGTGTTTCTTTCCCGTTACTGTCCGAAAAAGTTTTACGGCATCTGCAAATCAGGTATTAACCTGATGGCCGGTATTCCGTCTATCGTATATGGATTTTTCGGACTGGTTGTGATCGTCCCATTGATGGCACAGCTGACCGGCAAAAACGGAAACACAATGCTGACGGCATCTATTCTTCTGGCCGTTATGATTCTTCCGACCGTGGTCGGTGTAACAGAATCCGCCATTACGAGCGTTCCGGAATCCTACTATGAAGCAAGCCTTGGTCTTGGTGCCACGCATTCCCAGAGTGTTTTCTTTGCAGTTGTCCCGGCAGCAAAATCCGGAATCCTGGCAGGTATCGTGCTTGGCATCGGACGTGCCATCGGAGAGACAATGGCAGTGATTATGATTGCCGGAAACCAGCCTCGTATGCCAAAAGGAATCACAGAAGGCCTTCGTACCATGACAGCCAATATTGTACTGGAGATGGGATATGCATCCGGACTTCACCGGGAAGCTCTGATTGCAACGGGTGTTGTGCTGTTTGTCTTTATCCTGCTGATCAATTTATCGGTGTCTATGCTGAACCGGAGGGTACATTATGGTGATTAAAGGAAATGGAGCTGTAAATACAATGGAAGCTGTAAAAATAAATACAAAAGAAAAAGAAAGAACAAAGGTTACGTATCACAAAAGTGTTTTTTCCTCCGTGCTGACCGGAATTACCTGTGGAGCGGCCATTCTTGCACTTGCTATTCTGGTTTTTCTGGTTGGATTTATTCTGATCCACGGCGTGAAAAACCTGACACTGGAGCAGTTTGCCGGGACCTATAATACAGAGAATGTTACGATGCTTCCGGCGATCATCAACACTGTTACGATGACAGTACTTTCCCTGCTGCTTGCTGCGCCCCTCGGCATTTTCTCGGCGATTTATCTGGTTGAATATGCCAATAAGCGCGGAAAACGCTGGTTGGCCTGATCCGGATTACAGCAGAGACCCTTTCCGGTATCCCATCGATTGTTTACGGCCTGTTCGGTATGCTGTTTTTACGAAAACCCTGAAAATGGGATACTCGATGATGTCCGGTGCCTGTACACTTGCCATCATGATTCTTCCGCTGATTATGCGAACAGCAGAAGAAGCCTTAAAATCGGTTCCGGATTCTTATCGGGAAGCAAGCTTTGGACTGGGAGCCGGAAAGCTTCGTACGATTTTTAAAATTGTTCTTCCATCTGCCGTACCCGGCATTCTTTCCGGTGTCATTCTTGCGACAGGCCGTGTCGTAGGAGAGACGGCAGCGCTTCTTTTCACAGCAGGAACGATTGCAAAGGTGGCAGGCCTTATGGATTCCGGCCGTACCCTTGCCGTTCATATGTATGCACTTTCCAGTGAAGGCCTTTATATGAATCAGATGTATGCAACCGGCGTCATCCTGATGCTGATTGTCCTTCTGATCAACGGCTGTTCCGGAATGATTGCGAAGAAAAATTGCAAAGAAATAAAAGAGAGACGAGGAAAAAACATGAGTAAAATAGATGTATCCAATATGGATCTTTATTACGGAGACTTTCATGCCTTAAAAAATATCAATCTTAGCATTGATGCCAATGAGGTGACGGCTTTTATCGGACCTTCCGGCTGTGGTAAATCGACACTGTTAAAATCCATCAACAGAATGAATGATCTCGTTCCGGGCTGCCGGATCACCGGTGAAATGCTGCTGGACGGAGAAAACATCTACGGCGGAAAAATGGATGTTAACGGACTCCGAAAACGGGTCGGCATGGTATTCCAGAAACCAAATCCGTTCCCGATGAGCATTTACGACAACATTGCCTATGGCCCCAGAACACATGGTGTCCGTTCCAAAGCGAAGCTGGATGATATTGTGGAGCAGTCTCTTCGACAGGCGGCAATCTGGGATGAGGTGAAGGACCGTTTGAAGAAGAGTGCACTTGGCATGTCCGGCGGACAGCAGCAGCGTCTTTGCATTGCGCGTGCCCTTGCCGTACAGCCGGAGGTTCTTCTGATGGACGAACCAACCTCAGCACTGGATCCGATTTCTACTTCCAAAATCGAAGATCTTGCGGTAGAACTGAAAAAAGATTATACCATTGTTATGGTTACCCACAACATGCAGCAGGCAGCCCGTATCTCTGACAAAACCGCATTTTTCCTGTTAGGAGAGGTAGTAGAATACGGAGAGACCGAACAGATCTTCTCCATGCCGAAGGATAAACGGACAGAGGATTATATTACAGGGAGGTTTGGCTGATATGCGGGAAAGATTTGAGCAGCAGATGGAAATTCTGCACACGGAGCTGATTGAGCTTGGCGCACTCTGCGAGCAGGCAATCGGACGGACATATGAGGTTCTGCTGGAGGGAAACCAGAGAGCGGCAGAAGAGATTATCAAAAAGACCAGGTTGTCGATGCGAAAGAACGGGAGATCGAGGATCTCTGCTTCCGCATCATTTTACAGCAGCAGCCGGTAGCACGTGATCTGCGTCAGGTATCTGCGGCATTAAAAATGATTACCGATATGGAGCGGATTGGAGACCAGGCAGCAGATATTGCGGATATCGTAAAAGTAACGAGTCTTGATGTGCCGGATGCAAGCATCCGTCTGAAGGATATGGCGAAAGCAACAGCTCTATGGTAACAAAATGCATCGATGCATACGTTAAGCAGGATCTGAATCTTGCACGGGAGGTTATCGATTCCGATGATATCGTGGATGATCTTTTGATGAGGTCAAGGATGAAATTCTGCAGGGTATGCGAAAGGGAATTACCACAGATGTCCAGTCTCTGGACTATCTGATGATTGCAAAATATTATGAAAGAATCGGTGACCATGCAACAAACATTGCGGAATGGGTTGTGTACTCCATTAACGGTCACCATAAAGGGGAATAACAGATGATTTACTGCGTGGAAGATGAAAGAAATATACGGGAACTGATCGTATACACACTGGAATCGAGCGGTTTTACCGCAAGAGGCCTGGAAAGCGGAAAAGAGCTGAATGCAGCTATTGCAGAACAGCTTCCGGATCTGATTCTCCTGGATATCATGCTTCCGGGAGAGGATGGTCTTGAAATTCTTTCACGCCTCAAGGCATCGGAAGTAACAAAAGAAATTCCGGTCATTATGGTAACGGCAAAGGGCGCTGAGTATGATAAGGTCATGGGCCTGGACTGCGGAGCCGATGACTATATTACCAAGCCGTTCGGCATGATGGAATTTATCGCAAGGGTACGTGCCGTGTTGCGCCGTGCCGGAAAAGAAGAGAAGGAAAACGATGTGCTGGAGACCGGGGATCTGCAGATCCAGGTAAAGCAGCATCAGGTTCTGGCCAAAGGGGAGAAGGTTACCCTGACTTAAAAAAGAGGTTGAACTGCTGAAATTTTTAATGGAAAATAGAGGAATTGTCCTTACGAGAGACCGTCTGCTCGGCCATGTCTGGGGCTATGATTTTGACGGAGAAACCCGTACGGTAGACGTTCATGTGCGTACACGCCGCCAGAAGCTGGGCGAATGCGGCGAGCTGATCGAGACGGTCCGCGGCGTGGGATACCGGATAGGAGGCTGAGAAAGTAAGATGCGTAAAAAGTCTTTCAACATGCGGGAGCATTGATTATCGCTGCGATTATCCTGACTTTTTTCACCATGAGCTGGGCAATGTACAACAATACGGCGGAGCAGCTTCGTGTTTCGGTGAGAAATGAATGTGAGTATTACAGGTATTTTCTGGACAAGATGGGTGATGACAGTCTGGATAAACCGGCCGGCAAGATTACGGCAAGCCGGGTTACCCTGATTGACACGGACGGAACCGTTCTGTTTGATTCGGTCGAGGATGAGAACATGATGGGAAACCATTCCGGGCGGCCGGAGGTGATTGAGGCGGAAAAGACCGGGGAAAGCAATATTTCTCGTTATTCCGAGACCCTGCGGAGCAAAACATATTATACGGCATTGCGCCTGGACAATAGAAAAATCATCCGTGTTTCCCTGACGACAGACAGTGTGTTCGGTGTGATGCTGCGGAATATATGGCTTGTGGCTGTGCTGATTGCGGCAGTTCTTGTCGTAGAGCTGATGATGGTCAGCCATATGACAAAGGCACTCGTAAAGCCGATCAATGAGATTGATCTGAATCATCCGCTGGACAACAAAGCGTATGAGGAATTGAGTCCGCTGCTTGGCAGAATTCATCAGCAGCAGAAGCAGATTCAGCAGCAGATGGAGGAGCTCCGCCATAATCAGGAGGAGTATCTTGCCATCACGGAATATATGAAGGATGGTCTGATCGTGACAAACCAGTCGGTTGTACTCTCCATCAACCGCTCGGCACAGAATTTGTTTGATGTGACAGCGGAGGAGTGCATCAACCACAATATCGTGACAGTCAGCCGCAACGAGCAGCTGAAGGAGGCACTGGATCATGCGCTGGAGGGCAGTTCCGAGGAACGGATGCTGGAGATAAATGGAAGAGTCTATCAGCTTCTTGCAAATCCGGTGCGTGTGGACCGTGTTGTATCCGGTGCGGTCATCCTGGTGCTGGATGTGACGGAAAAACAGAAAGCCGACGTGATGCGCCGTGAGTTTTCAGCCAATGTGTCACATGAGCTGAAAACACCGCTGATGTCGATTTCCGGATATGCGGAGATCATCGAAAACAACATGGTAAAACCGGAGGATATTCCCAAAATTTGCGGGCAGAATCCACAGTGAGGCGAGCCGGTTAAGCTCTCTTGTCGAGGATATTATCAAGCTGTCCAGACTGGACGAAAACGACCAGTCAATCCCGATGGAGGAAGTGGATCTGATGCAGACCTGCCGTGATGTCGAGGGACATCTTTCCATACGGGCAAAGGAGCAGCAGGTGAAGATGACACTGAGAGGAGAGAGCTGCCGGATCAAAGGAGCACGACAGGTTCTCTATGAGATGATCTACAATCTCTGCGACAATGCGATCAAGTACAACCGCAAGGACGGTGAAGTTGAAGTGACGGTTTCACGCGGAAGAAACGGACGGACAGTGGTATCTGTGGCAGATACCGGAATTGGAATTGCAAAGGAAGATCAGGAGCGGATCTTTGAACGGTTCTATCGTGTAGATAAGAGTCATTCCCGCGAAACGGGAGGTACGGGACTTGGACTTTCCATTGTGAAGCATGGAGCGATTCTTCATGATGCGAAGATTAAAATTGAGAGTACACTTGGAATCGGAACAAAGATTATTCTGGAGTTTTAAGTGAAAAACAGATACCGCAAAAGACAGCATGCGGGGACAGAACCTATATGGGAGGCTTGAAAAATTTATGATTTTTAAGTGCCCCAAAGTGGTTCCGCCCCCCGCATGCTGTCTTTTTATGTATGGCTTTGCATCGTTACAAAAATGCAAATTCGTTGTTTTGAATAAACATAGGATTCAATATTTGGTAAATATGATAAGGGGCTTGGGGGTTGTTTTTTGATGCAGAGTATGGTATTGTAAATATAACGAGTTCCGGAAACGTTACCGACACCGTTTCCGGAAATACAGACGAGATACAGGCAGCCCTGTTTTTACGAAACAAAATGAGCTGGCTAGAAGGGCTGTATAAGTTACAATTTGCTGCGTATCCGTGAACAGGAATTATGTATTTGTGGGGTCGGATGGATAGAAAAAACGACAAGGAGAAAGGGTTAAAAAATGAGAGCAAGTGGTATTTTACTTCCGGTAGCTTCGCTGCCGTCCCGATATGGAATCGGATGTTTTTCGAAAGAAGCGTATGAATTTGTGGATCGCCTGGAGGAGGCCGGCCAGAGCTACTGGCAGATTCTTCCACTTGGACCGACGGGATATGGAGATTCGCCGTACCAGTCGTTCTCTACTTTTGCAGGAAATCCATATTTTATTGATCTGGAGACCCTGGTAAAAGAGGGACTTCTGACAGAAGAAGAGTGTGATGCGTGCGATTTCGGCGACAATGCAGAGTATATTGATTACGAAAAGATTTATCTGTCCCGTTTCAAAGTACTCAGAAAAGCATTTGAAAGATTTGCGGCAGATGACGTATATGATGCATTTGTATCGGAAAATGGTTACTGGCTGGAGGATTATGCGCTGTATATGGCGATTAAGGATGCACTCGGCGGAATCAGCTGGAGTGAGTGGCCGGCAGAATTAAAGGACAGAGAAGAAGCAGCACTGAATCAGAAACAGGGGAAGAGCTTGCCGGGGAGATTGCATTTTACAAATTCCAGCAGTTTATGTTCCTGAAACAGTGGAAAGCACTGAAAGCTTACGCAAATGAAAAAAGGGTATCCGTATTATCGGTGATATTCCCATTTATGTTGCATTTGACAGCTCCGATGCCTGGGCGAATCCGGTGCTGTTCCAGTTCGATGAGGACAACCAGCCAAAAAGCCGTTGCCGGATGCCCGCCGGATGCGTTCTCCGCAACCGGACAGCTCTGGGGCAACCCGTTATACATATGGGACTATCATAAGAGCACAGGTTATGCATGGTGGCTGTTACGTCTGGCTCACGTGTTTAAACTGTACGATACTGTCCGCATCGACCATTTCCGCGGATTTGATGAATATTATTCCATCCCGTTCGGTGATCAGACGGCAGAGCGCGGCCACTGGGAAAAAGGACCGGGCATGGATCTGTTCAACACCGTCAAAGAAAAACTCGGCGATGTGGATGTCATCGCAGAAGACCTGGGATATCTTACCGAGAGCGTGATCGAAATGGTGAAAGAATCCGGCTATCCGGGTATGAAGGTGCTGCAGTTTGCTTTTGACTCCCGTGAGGAGAGTGATTATCTGCCGCACAATTACGAGAGAAACTGTGTTGTCTACACTGGAACGCACGACAATGATACCATTCTTGGATGGTATTATGTCATGAGTGAGGAAGACCGCGAATTCTCCAAAGAGTATATGGGAAATGCAAAGAGTACCGACGAGGAACTCCCGTGGGATTTCATTCGCATGTCGATGGAGAGCGTGGCAAATCTGGCTGTCACTCCGATGCAGGAATTTTTTAGGTCTTGGAACGGAGGCGAGAATTAACTATCCGTCTACACTTGGAAATAACTGGAAATGGCGCCTGCTTCCGGGACAGTTTACACCGGAAATGGCAAAGAGAATTCATCGGCTGACACAGATTACAGCACGTATTGCACAATAAAAATACGCGCCGGAGAGAAAGCAAAACAGGCCGGGAAAACAAGCCGGAAGAGATTCCGGCAGAACAGGTACAGAGTTTAAAGGAGAGGCCTGCAGAATATGGAACAGGTAACAATCAGGGACATTGCCCGCAAATGTAAGGTAGGCGTGAGTACCGTATCGAGAGCGATGAACAATCATCCGGACATCAATCCGGAAACAAAAGAGCTGATCTTAAAGGTGATTGCCGACTCGAATTACGTACCGAAAAACAGTGCCAGAAACCTGAAGCGGCCGAATGCCAAAGCGATTGCCATTCTGGTAAAAGGCATGGACAACATGTTCTTCAACAACATGATCAGTGTGATTGAAGAGGGTGTGCGAAAAAAAAGAAATACGCCTGCATTATTGAGCGAGTAGAGGAAAAGGCAAATGAGGTAGACTCCGCGATCGAGATCGTCAAAGAAAAAACGGCTGCGCGGCATCATTTTCCTCGGCGGAAACTTTACGCATCCGCATGAGAAAATGGCGCAGATCCCGGTTCCGTACGTGATCAGTACAATCGGGGCGGTTTCAGACGGAGGAAAACCGTGCGCGAGCGTATCGGTCGATGACTACAGGGAAAGCTATAAGATGGTAGATTATCTCTGTGGTCTCGGGCACCGGCGCATTGCCATCATTACCGCCTGCGAGGACGACATCAGTATCGGACGGCTCCGTCTGAATGCGTACCGCCAGGCTTTACTGGATCATGGGATACCTTATGACCCTGATCTGGTATTTCATATGACGAAGGACGACACGTATTCTTTCGCCACAGGGTACAAGGTAACAAAAGAAATTCTGGAAAAAAAGACGGAGTTTTCCGCACTGTATGCCACCGCGGATACGCTGGCAATCGGTGCGTGCCGTGCCTTAAAAAGAGGCAGGGCTTACCGTGCCGGATGACATTTCCGTCGCCGGATTTGACGGAATTGATGCGGGAGAGTATTATATACCCAGTATCACAACGATCCGTCAGCCAGTGGAGCAGCTTGCCGCAGAGACGGCGAAGATGCTGTTTTCCTTAATTTCAGGAAAAGAAGAACCCTGCAGCAAAGTATACGATGGGGAACTCGTCGTAAGGGAATCTACGAAGTCGCGGATCGCGCAGCAGTAAAATATTTGCTGTTTCGCTGCCCCCAAAAGTGATTCAGAAGTGAACCGTCCCATTCAGGGAAAAGCTTTGAATGGAACTGCGAAAGCTGCCAATTGCAGGAAATCCGGAATGGCAGCGCAACTAAATGACACTGTGGGAATTTTCCACAGCAACACGAGGAGAGAAAAAAAAAATGGAAGAAAGAATTCAGGCAATCTTAAAAGAGCGTTTTGGAAGAGATCTGGACAACTGCACAAAGAGCGAAATCTTTGAAGCCCTGATGGTTATCACCAAACAGGAGATGGCAGGTCGTAAAAGAAACACCGGAAATAAAAAGCTGTATTATATTTCAGCAGAGTTTCTGATCGGAAAACTGCTGTCCAACAACCTGATCAACCTTGGTATGTACGAGGAAGTAGAAAAAGCACTCGCTAGCTCATGGAAGAGAACTGACGGAGATCGAGGAGATGGAGATGGAGCCGTCCCTTGGAAACGGAGGCCTTGGCCGTCTGGCAGCATGCTTCCTTGATTCTATCGCAACACTTGGATTGCCGGGAGACGGTATCGGCCTTAATTATCACTTCGGTCTGTTCCGCCAGCTTCTGGTCGACCACAAACAGAAAGAAGTGAAAAATCCATGGATCACAAATGAGAGCTGGCTTGTCAGACAGCCGGTATCCTTTGCAGTTCCGTATAAAAACTTCACGATGCATTCTACCCTGTATGATATCGACGTACCGGGTTACAACAATGGCTGTAACCGTCTGCATCTGTTCGATGTAGATACGGTAGACGAGAGCATCGTTCCATCAGACAGCATCAACTTTGACAAGCATCAGATCCAGAAAAACCTGACACTGTTCCTCTACCCGGATGACAGCGACCGTGCCGGACAGCTGCTTCGTATCTACCAGCAGTATTTCATGGTCAGCAACGGCGCACAGTTCATCCTGATGGAGTGCGAGCAGAAGGGCTACGATCTGCATAAGCTGTATGATCACGTTGTGATCCAGATCAACGATACTCATCCGTCCATGGTCATTCCGGAGCTGATCCGTCTGCTGCAGGAGAGAGGCTTTACCATGCAGGAAGCCATCGATGTTGTAAGCAAGACCTGTGCTTACACCAACCATACCATCCTGGCAGAGGCACTGGAAAAATGGCCGATCGATTACCTCGAGGAGGTTGTTCCGCATCTGATGCCGATTATCCACGAGCTGGACGCACAGGCAAAGAAGAAATACAAAGATGAGAAAGTAGCGATCATCGACAAGGATCAGCGCGTCCATATGGCACACATGGATATCCACTACGGATTTTCTGTTAATGGCGTTGCAGCACTGCACACCGAGATCCTGAAAAACTCCGAGCTGAAACCGTTCTACGATATTTATCCGGAGAAATTCAACAACAAGACAAACGGAATCACTTTCCGCCGCTGGCTGCTGCACTGCAACCGTGAACTGGCACAGTACATCGAGAGTCTGATCGGACCGGGATTCAAAAAAGATGCCGACGAGCTGGAAAAACTGCTTAAATACAAAGACAACAAGAAGGTTCTTGCAAAACTTGAGGAGATCAAACACAACCGTAAACTGGATCTCAAACAGTTCCTGTATGAGACACAGAATATCGCGCTGGATGAAAATTCCATCATCGATGTACAGATAAAACGTCTTCATGAGTACAAACGCCAGCAGATGAACGCCCTGTACGCTATTTACAAATACATGGATATCAAGAGCGGCAACAAGCCGAAAACCCCGATCACCATGGTATTCGGTGCAAAGGCTGCACCGGCTTATATCATCGCAAAAGATATCATTCATCTGATCCTGTGCCTGCAGGAGCTGATTGATAACGATCCTGAGGTAAGCCCGTACTTCAAAGTGATTATGCTTGAAAACTACAACGTATCAAAAGCTGCAAAGGTGATCCCGGCAGCAGATATCTCCGAGCAGATCTCCCTGGCATCCAAAGAGGCTTCCGGAACCGGAAACATGAAATTCATGCTGAACGGTGCCCTGACGCTTGGAACAGAAGACGGTGCAAACGTTGAGATTGGCGATCTTGTTGGAAAAGAGAACATCTACATCTTCGGAAAGAAACCGCAGGATGTCATCGACCTGTACGCAGATGCTGCTTACTGCTCAAAAAGACATCTATGACGAAGAACCGGAGATTGCAAAGCTGGTTGATTTCATCGTCAGCGATGAGCTTCTTGCTATCGGCGACAAGGTTTGCCTGGAGAGACTCTACAAAGAGATCCTGAACAAAGACTGGTTCATGACGCTGCTCGACCTGAAAGAGTACATCAAGACAAAAGAAAGAGTATACAAAGACTACGAGAACAAAGATGCATGGAACAAGAAGTGCCTGATCAACATCGCAAAAGCAGGCTTCTTCTCCTCCGACCGTACCATTGCACAGTACAATGAAGACATCTGGCATCTGGCATAAGTGCAGAACATGCATACAAAACGCCGCCGCAGACGATTCGGTTCGTCCGCGGCGGCGCTTTTTAATGCAATTTTTATGAAAGATTCAGCCGTCTGCTTAAGATATAGCGGCAGATCAGGAACAGAACAACGCAGAGCACCACGGTGATGATAAGTGTGGAAACCGAGGATGTGGTAACCACAGCAGTCGGTGTGGAGTCCTGGAAAACACGGACGATGCTGATTCCGCCAAAGATCTGGATCACGGTAGTCATGCCGATGTAAGAAAGGACAGCCGTCAGAATTTTGTGGCTGGATACCAGGCTTCCGATGCTGATGGCGGCATAGAACAGAAGAATGCCAAAAAAGAACAGCGAAGCGAAGAAGCCAACGATGGAAAACAGTGCCATACCGATGTGGTTCGTGATGCCGATCAGGGAAAAAGCAGCATCGGCAACACAGGTAATCTGTGCCCAGAGATAGGACAGAAAATCGGAAAAGGTCATGGTCTTGTTGTAAAAAAAAGGGTGTTTGCGGTAAAATACCGGATTGCGGACGGCAGAAGCAAAAAAGCGAAGGAAGCGAGAACGGAAAGTGTGTTTAAGATGCTCCATGCGCCGAAAACCAGCATTTTGGAGAGAATATGATCCGTTGCCGATACCGGAAGGACGTTGGTCAGATACCCTTCGTCGGTAAAAAGATTTTTATAGTAGCGCTGGATCATCAGCACCTGTGTCATGACGGATGCGGCGATCACAATCAAAACGTACGCAAACAGATAGAGGACGATCAGCAGATCCGGCAGCTCAGAAATCTGGGAAAAGAGGAATCCGAAGCCTCCGAGAGCGCCCATGAAAATGGCGGCACCGTTCAGCAGCGCCATGTTTTTCCAGCATGCTTTCCACTCATGTTTCAGACATTTTTTAACATTTGAATACCTCCCTGAAATAAGAATCAATCGATTCACCCTCCTGCATCCGGATATCCTCAACCGAGGCGTGCAGTTTTAACTGACCCTCCTGGATAAAGATGACCTCATCGAGAATATTTTCGACATCGGAAATCAGATGCGTTGAGATGAGGATGGATGCGTCTGGTTCGTAGTTGTTTAAAATCGTAGATAAAATGTAATCGCGTGCTGCCGGATCGACGCCTGCAATCGGCTCGTCGAGGCAGTAGAGTCTTTGCGCGGCGGCTCATCGTGAGGATGAGCTGGACTTTCTCTTTCGTTCCCTTCGACATCGTTTTCAAACGGTCCTTCGGGCCGATTTTTAAGGATTCCAGCATGGCATTGGCGCGGGACATGTCAAAGTCCTCAAAGAAATCGCTGTAATACGTTAAAAGATCCGAGACGCGCATCCAGCTGCCAAGATACATTTTATCCGGCAGATAGGAGACGATCCGTTTTGTCTCAATACCAGGATGATTTCCGGCGATGAGGACTTCACCCTCACTCGGGGTCAGCAGTCCGTTCAGCAGCTTTAAGAGCGTCGTCTTTCCGCTTCCGTTGGGCCCCAGCAGTCCGATAATTTTCCCGGAATCCAGGGAAAGGTTGAGATGATCGAGCGCGGTGTGGTTTCCGAAGCGCTTCGTCAGGTCTTTACACGTTACAAGTTCACTCATGATTTTTTCTTCCTCCTCAATCGTTTCGGCAAGTAGCTGCCGGATTTCCTCCGGGGTTATGCCGAGCTGTTTCATGTGGGCAACAAAAGCAGATACTTCTGCGGCGGGAAGTTCTTTTTTTTCATCTGATGAATCAACTCCTTATCTTCGGTAATAAAGCGTCCGCTGGTCCGCTGGGAATAGATCAGTCCGCTGCGTTCCAGTTCGGAAAGCGCTTTCTGCATTGTGTTCGGGTTGACGGCGGCCTCCTGCGCGAGATCGCGGACGGACGGAAGCTTATCGCCCGGCTGATAGCGCCCGGTGATGATGTCCATCTGTACCCGCTCGATGATCTGCAGATAGATCGGCCGCGAGGAATCAAGATTCCATGGCATATGGCATTCACTCCTTTTGTACTACTGTATTAATTTGATAGTACAATCATACAATCGTTTTATGGATTTGTCAAGAAAATTAAGAAAAAAATTTTAGATTTAGAGGTTAAATTGTGGTAAACTAAGCGTAAGTGCGGCACATTAGTATTAGAAGAAAAACCGCAGAAATGGTTCCGTCTAAAAAAGATGGATGAAGGGAGAAATATGGCAGAAATTAAACTGAAAAAAAGAGAAGAGATGGATCCGGCGTACTGCTGGGATCTTTCGAGTTTGTTTGGTAGTGATGAAGAATTTGAGAAAACAGAGCAGGAGCTTGCGAAGAAAATAGAAGCGTTCCGCGCAAAACAGGGAACAATGAAAGAGAGTGCAAAAGCGCTGTATGACGTTCTTTCCGGTCTGGATGACATCAGCCGCGTCTTTTCCCGCCTGTATGTCTATGCAAGCCAGAAATATCACCAGGATATGGGAAATCAGAAGTATCAGGGCTATGCCGGAAAGATGGACAGCATGATGGCTGTTCTTGCGGATGCCTCTTCTTTCGTAGAGCCGGAGATCCTGGAGCTTGACGAGGAGACGGTTACAGAATTTGAAAAAGCATATGAGCCGCTCCGTCTGTACGATCGCATATTAAAAAGAAAACTTCCGCAAGAAAGAGCACATTCTCTCGCCGGAGATGGAGGCGGTTCTTGCAAAAGCCGGAGAGATGGCATCCAGCCCGGATCAGATTTTCTCGGCATTTTCGAACGCAGACCTCAGATTCCAGCCGGTCACGGATGAAGAGGAAAATCAGGTTCCACTGAGCCACGGCACCTTCGTCGGATTTTTACAGTCGAAGGACCGCCGGGTCAGAAAAGAAGCGTTTGAGAAGTATTATGCGGAGTATGAAAAACACAAAAACATGCTCGCCGCAACGTTCGGTGCCAATCTGAAACAGGCCGCATTCTTTGCAGATGTAAGAAAATATCCATCTGCACTGGCTGCATCGCTGGATGGCGGAAATATCCCGGTTTCGGTTTACGACAAGCTGCTCGAGGCGATTCATGCAAAAATGCCGGCGATGTACCGCTACGTGGCACTGCGTAAGAAGCTGCTCGGTGTGGATGAACTTCATATGTATGATGTTTACGTTTCTCTGACGAAAGAGTACGAGCAGAAATATACGTATGAGCAGGCGATCGAGATCGTGAAGAAAGCGCTTGCCGTGCTCGGGGATGATTATGTGGCACTGCTGGACAAGGGCTTTTCGGAGCGCTGGGTGGATGTTTATGAGAACGAAGGAAAAAAGAGCGGTGCTTACTCCTGGGGTTCTTACGATTCCCATCCGTATGTGCTGATGAGCTTTAACGGAAATATCGATTCGGTCTTCACACTGGCGCATGAGATGGGCCATTCGCTGCATTCCTGGTATTCGAACCATAGTTTACGTATGCGGAGTACCGCCTCTTTGTCGCTGAGGTGGCATCAACCTGCAACGAGGCACTGCTGATCCGCTATCTGCTGAAGCATGCGAAAGAAAAAGAGGAGAAGATTTTTCTGCTGAATTATTTCCTGGATCAGTTTAAAGGGAACGGTGTTCCGCCAGACGATGTTTGCGGAGTTTGAGAAGCGGATTCATGAGAAGATGGCAGAGGAAGGCACGCTGACGGCGGACGGTATTTCGGAGCTGTATCTGTCGATCAACAAGGAGTATTTCGGACCGGATATGATTTCGGATCCGCAGATCGCGCTGGAATGGGCGAGAATTCCGCATTTTTATACACCGTTCTATGTATATCAGTATGCAACGGGATTTTCGGCGGCGATTGCGATCAGCAGCAAGATCCTGGCAGGGGAGCCGGGTATCGTGGAGAAGTACAAACAGTTCTTAAGCGGCGGCTGCTCGATGGATCCGATCGACCTTTTGAAGATCTGCGGCGTCGATATGACGAAGCCGGAGCCGGTGGAAGAGGCGCTGGATGTGTTTGCTTCTTATGTGGAGGAGCTGGAGAAGCTGACCGCGGAAGCGTAAGCACAGGTTTTAAAGTTGCATAAATTTGATGGGAAATATGTGTGAAAAATATACAAAATTTGGCGCGTTTTTTCCCTTGAAAAAGTTTTTTGGATATGTTACAATATTATTACAGAGTAAAAATGGATGAGCTGGAAATTGAAAAATATTTGCGATTAAGAGGGAGAATTTCCGTATTTCTGTCGAATGCGGAAGATTAAACGTAAATTTTTCGGAATGCGGCTTTGCTCCTGTAAAAATGGGGAGCGGGCCGCGGCCGGCTATGAAAGAAATATTACTGTTCATTCAGCAGTGAACTGTAACAAAAACAGACGGATAGCAGATGAAGTAAGGGTGAGAGTATGAATTTATATGAGGCTATTTTTGTTAGAAAATCAGTAAGGAATTATTGTTTTGATACGCTTCCGCCGCAGACTTTGGATAAGATTTGGGAGCATTATAAGGAGATGCCGGCACTGTTTTCGGGCATCGGTGTGGATATGGCGATTCTGGACAACAGAAAAGGGCAGGAGAGAATGCTCAGTATGTTCAGTGTGAAGGCGCCGTATTATATGGCTTTTTATTCGGAGGAGTCAGAACGATATCTGATGAACGTGGGTTATATTATGGAACAGATGGTGCTGTATCTGTGCAGTATCGGACTGGGAACCTGCTTTATCGGAAGTAATCGTGTGAAAAAGGCGGAGCTTGAGAAGAACGGAAAGCGGCTGGTGGGGATCGTCGCTTTTGGTAAGAGTCATGGTTCGCATACGAGACGGCAAAGTGAAGCAAAGAGACTGCCGCTGGAGGATCTTTGTGTGTTCAAAGAGGTGCCGCGACAGTGGATGACGCAGATGCTGGAAGCGGCGAGACTGTCGCCATCCAGTATGAACAGCCAGCCGTGGAGATTTGTGGTGTATGATAACAGGATTCATATTTTCTCGAAGAAGCACAGTGTGGAGAAGCGTCGGAAGTGGGATGAGGTGAATTTCGGGATTATGTTTGCAAATATGATGGTGGCAGCAGAGGAGCTGTGGCTGGATGTTGACCTGATCAGACTCGGGGATATTTCGCAGAAAAACTTCTCAAATAATCAGTATGTGCTGAGCGCGATTCTGAAGGCTTGATGGAGGGGGGACGACCTCGGGAGTCATCGGGCGGGGCAGTACACTGCGGTGCGGCGGGCGAAAAAGAGTGGCGGAACTTGTGGCGCAGGATGTTGCACGGGAATATGGGAACCAACGCAATTCGCCGAAAAATCGGATGATTTTTCAGCTCAGTGCGTTTTGAAATCTGGTGTTGTGCACCAGATTTCATCCCATTTTCTCGCACACATCCTGCATTCACAGTTTCTGCCCTCTTTTTTTCTATGCCCTTCGCACCGCAGTGTCTGCCCGCCCGCCCGATGACTCCCAAGGTCTGAGATTGGGGACGGAGGGAGGTCTGTATTCTGCCGGTGGCAGATCGGCGTGAGGTGGTTGTGGCGTGTGTGGGAAGGGAATGGAGGACGGGAGGTGGGGTCTTTTTCTGCCGGTGAAAAGATCGGTGTGAGGTTGGTTGTGGCAGATTGGAAGAGATGAGTACAAAAAAAATCGTGGATATTTTTTATTTTGAAAAAATTCAAAAAAAAAAAAATTTCTGTTGACAAATAGAGCGTTTGTATATTATCATTTGTAAGGTGTAGCGAGCACTTAACAAGATAAAAAATTAAAAATGCGCGAGTGGCTCAGGGGTGGAGTACAACCTTGCCAAGGTTGGGGTCGCGGGTTCGAATCCCGTCTCGCGCTCTACTGGAAACCGGAATGAAAAATGTAAGCATTCCGGTTTTTGCCTGTCTGGGAGTGGCAACGTTCATTGGAAAAATGAAATTTCTAAAATAAAAAATTTCCTGTTTTTATAAAAAAACAAGGACTTTGAAAAAAAGTTCTTGCCCGGTAGTTACTACCGTACGGTATGCTAAGGATAACAAAGCAAATCAGCGAAAGGGGAATGTAGTATGAACATTACGATGGAGAATTTTAAAACCGCAAAGTATGATGTGTTTTCTATTTTTGATGACCGCTGGGGTTTGTGTACTGCGGGTACGCCAAGGGAGTATAATACGATGACGATCGGATGGGGTACGATGGGGACGATCTGGGGACCGCCAAAGAAAGGAAAGCAGATCATTACCGTATTTATCCGGGAAAGCCGCCGGACGCATCAGATTCTGCAGAAGGAAGACGAGTTTACGGTCTGCTTTTTCCGGAGAAATATCGGAAGGATCTTGGAATCCTGGGATCAAAATCGGGAAATGATGTGCCGGATAAGATCAGTCTGACCAGTCTGACACCGAAGATGTTGGGAAATGCGGTTGGATTTGAAGAGGCAGAGCTGACCTTTGTCTGCAAAAAAAATCTATACGGTCAGAATGGAGAAAGAAGATCTGCCGGAATTTACGCGCGATACTTTATATAAAGATGGCGATCTCCATTATCTGTATATGGGCGAGATTGAAGATGTCTTTGGCATGATTGAGGAATGAAACAGGAAAATTGGCGTGATGTATCAGTATTTCTTATCACAATCTTGTATATACTGCACCGGGCAGAAAGGCATCAGACTGCGTGAAATGCGGAAAATGTGAGAAAGTATGTCTGCAGCACCTGCAGATCAGAAACCTGCTGGAGGATGTGGTGAAAGAGTTTGAAGCGGAGCGTGCTTTGAAAAAATTTCGAAATTTACAAAAAGTACATCTGATCAGGGGAGTAACCTGATCAGATGTACTTTTTTGTACGCAGTATATCAGAGTTTGATCCAAGGGGACCATTCTACTGCAGAATAATTGGATTAATAGTTGGCTTTATAAGAATTTCTCTTTTCCGCCGTTACGCGGTGCATCCGCTCTGCCATTACAACCATCAGAATCAAAATGGCCATCAGGAATACCGGATACAGTCCGAAGGAAATATGCTGGCCGAGAACACCGAAAACCGGCGGCATCAGGCAGGTTCCGACGTAAGCAAAGGCCATCTGGATGCCGATGATTCCCTGGCTTAAGTCAGCACCGAAGTTTGCCGGTGTCTCGTGAATGATGGAAGGATAAATCGGCGCACAGCCAAGTCCGATCAGGATCAGGCCGATAAACAGAAGGGAATCGCCAAGCGGCAGCAGCATCAGAATCGTGCCGACTGCGATCACAGCCTGTCCGAGCCGGATCATTTTCTGGTCATTTAATTTCATTGTGATGAAACCGCAGAAGAACCGTCCGATCGTGATGCCAACGTAGAACAGGCTTGCCCAGCTTGCCGCACGCTTTGCATCGATGCCGCGGAACAAAGTACAGTAGCTTGCAGCCCACATGCCGGCAGTAGATTCTACTGCGCAGTAGCAGAAAAAGCAGGTCAGAACCTCTTTGACACCGGGAACGCGGATCAGGCGGGAAAAACTTCTCTGCTCCGGAACGGAGTTCTCATCTGCAGAAGCATCAGCAGATGGCTTCTGCCAGAGCGGAAGACTGAAAAAAATAAAATCAGAGTCAGCACAATCTGAAACAATGCGATGGTACGGTAGCCGTTGTTCCAGGTGGAATGATTGATGGCATATCCCATGACGACCGGCACCGGTGCTGCATCCGACGCCCCACATACAGTGCAGCCAGCTCATATGGCGGGCTTTGTAGTGCAGGGCAACGTAGTTGTTCAGGGCTGCGTCCACGCTTCCGGCGCCGAGGCCATAGGGGATACCCCAGAGGCAGAGGGCGAGAAAAGAGTGGCTGACGGAGAATCCAAACAGCGCCACTGCTGTTGTGAGAACGCTTACTGCCGTGATTTTCCGGTACCGAAGCGGGTATTCAGACGGTCGCTGTTCAAACTGGATACGATTGTTCCGGCGGCAATAATCATAGAAATGATGCCGGCAGAAGAAACAGAAGTTCAAGCTCCTGATACATGACCGGCCACGCTGAGCCGAGCAGAGAATCCGGCAGTCCGAGACTGATGAATGCCAGATAAATGACAGGTAACAAAAGTGAAACCATGGTAAAAACCTCCTCTTAAGAAAAAGATAAAATAAGAATGAATCGTTTTCTTGCGTTTAACGCAAAACCAAGATTCATAAGCAGTTTTAAAGTATCATAACCGATAAAAAGAATCAATACTTTCTTTTTTTGATTTTACAGTAAAATCTTTGTGGAAAAAGCTGTAAATTTATTTATTAATGTAGATTATTTTTTATATCAAATTTATTAGTTATACTTTACAGTACGGAGAAGATCGTGGTACACTAAAAAAGAAGACTGGCTGCGGTTCCCGCATCGGTGAACCGTAAGCAGGCATCCCGGTTTGCCGGGGCATTCATGTAAGAGAACCCAAGGGAGAAAAAATACACAAAGAGAGGTAGACAAGAAATGGGAGGCTTTTTTGGAGTTGCATCAAGAAAAGACTGTACACTGGAACTGTTTTACGGAGTAGACTATCACTCACATCTCGGAACAAGAAGAGGCGGTATGGCGACATACGGAGCAAATGGCTTTTTCACGTGCCATCCACAACATTGAAAATTCACCGTTCCGTACAAAATTTGAGCGTGATGTGGAAGAAATGGAGGGAAACCTCGGCATTGGCTGCATTTCCGACTATGAACCGCAGCCGCTTTTGATCCAGTCACACCTTGGAAGCTTTGCGATTACCACGGTTGGAAAAATTAACAACATGGATCAGCTTTTTAAAAGAGGTTTACGGCAACGGCCGCACCCATTTCCAGGAGATGAGCACCGGTCAGATCAATGCAACCGAGCTTGCGGCATCTCTGATCTGCAGTGAAAAGACGATTCCGGAGGGCATCCGCCATCTGCAGGATGTTGTTGACGGTTCCATGACGCTGTTGCTGCTGACAAAAGACGGCATCTACGCTGCGCGCGATAAAAAAGGCCGCACCCCGCTTGTTATTGGAAAGAAAGAGGGAGCGTACTGCGCATCCTTTGAAAATTTTGCATATCTGAACCTGGGTTACACGGATTACCATGAACTCGGACCGGGTGAGATTGACTTTATTACACCGGAGAGCGTCGAGATGCTCGTGCCGCCACAGGAAGAGATGAAGATCTGTTCCTTCCTGTGGGTTTACTATGGTTACCCGACTGCGTCCTACGAGGGAATCAATGTAGAGGAGATGCGGTATCACTGCGGTGCCATGCTTGCCAAACGTGATGCGGGAAGCAATGTCCACCCGGATCTCATTGCAGGCGTGCCGGATTCCGGAATTGCCCATGCAATCGGCTATGCGAATGAGTCCAAAGTTCCGTTTGCAAGACCATTCATCAAATATACCCCGACCTGGCCACGCTCCTTTATGCCGACCAACCAGGAACAGAGAAATCTGATTGCCCGAATGAAGCTGATCCCGGTGCAGGCACTGATCGATCAGAAAAAACTGCTGCTGATCGACGACTCCATCGTGCGTGGCACGCAGCTCCGCGAGACAACGGAATTTTTATATCAGAGCGGTGCAAAAGAAGTCCATGTCCGCCCGGCGTGCCCGCCGCTGTTGTATGGCTGCAAATTCCTGAATTTCTCCCGCTCCAAATCCGAGCTGGATCTGATCACCAGACGGATTATTCTGGAAAAAGAGGGAGAAAACGCAGAGAAAGTACTGGAAGAGTATGCAGATCCGAAGAGTGACCGCTACGAGTCCATGTGTCAGGAAATATGCCGCCGTCAGAATTTCACCAGCCTCAGGTATCACCGTCTGGACGATCTGGTAGAGTCGATCGGACTGCCGAAATGCAAAATGTGTACCTATTGCTTTGACGGAAAAGAATAAACAGGTTATAATGGTTTTTTAAACAGGCCAGCTGACAGAAAAATAAGAGTCTGTCGGCTGGCTTTTTTTCTATAGGCAAAAGAAGAAAAAGAAAAAATATATTGGAGGCTTACCTATGGGAATTAGTATTCTGATTGTAGATGATGATAAGCTTCTGGTGGAAAAGCTGGAAGAAACCGTCAACTGGAGCGGAATTGGAATTGATATGGTATTTACGGCAAACAACATCCGCCAGGCGCAGAAGCTGCTGGAAGAGTATCCGATTGAAATGCTGCTGTGTGACATTGATATGCCACAGGGCAACGGGCTGGAGCTTCTGGAATGGATCCGGTACAAAAAGCTGGATATCGAATGTACCTTCCTGAGCAGCTATGCAAATTTCGCGTATGCGCAGATGGCGCTGAAGCTGTCATCAAGGGAATATCTGTTAAAACCGATTTCCAATGTGGATCTGGAAACAGCGCTGCGCAGAATTGTCGGGATTGTGCAGGAAAAACATCAAAAACAGAAGAAAAAGGAGAAAAAAGGAGAGAATGAAAAGCACTTCTGGGAGGATCTTCTGGTTCAGTGTCTGCAGGAGGAGTATTGGATTGAAAGGGCAAAAAAAGAGCGGATATTGTACTCCGGATGAGACCTTCCGTCTGATTCTGCTGCGGGTACTGGAAATTCCGGATAAGGAACATTATAAAAAGGAGATCAGTTTATATAATTTTGTGATTACAAATGTTCTGACGGAATATGTGGAAACAACAGAAATGAAACTGGAAACCGTGGTACATGTCAGCGATCTGGAATGGGCAGTTGTGTTGCGAAATCACGGAAGTGCGATGGGAACGCAGGAGGAACTGGCAGAACTGCGGACCTGTCTGGCGGGTGCGTTTCCGGCAAGATTCTGCATGTACATGGGAAAACCGGCGGCACTGGATGAGATTTCAAAGAGCCGCGATCAGCTCGAAGAGATGGAAAAGTATGTAGTGCCGGATGAAACAGGGATTCTGTATGAGACACGCTGGTCCTTTCGTAGAGCGTGATTATCAGGAAGTGCCGTGGAAAACGTATCTGGCTGAGATGGAGCGATCCGATTCCCTTGCGGCTGTGCGGGAAAAGCTGCAGGAATATCTGAAAAAGCGTGAGAAAAGCGGCGGTCTGCGAAAAGATTTCACAAGTCGTTTTTTTGAAGAAATGATACAGAATATATATGTTTATTTAAAAGAAAGCAATATCGTTTTTGGTCAGATTTTTGACAGTGAAGAGTATGAAACGAAACGGAGAGAGGCGGTTCTCTCTGCGGTAGGTGCCCATGCGTTCATCGATTATCTGTTTGATGTGCTGGAAGGTCAGAAAAAGAACGAATCCCGCAGTGACAATGTGGTGGAGCAGCTAAAAGACTATATCGAACAGAATCTGAACGAGGATCTTTCAAGATCCGTGCTTGCAGGAAAAGTTGTTCCTCTCAGAGGACTACGTTTCCAAAATTTTTATGAAAACAACGGGAATGTCGCTTCCGAATTATATTGCCGAACGGCGCATCGAGCGGGCCAAGGAGTATTTACGCAGTTCCTCACTTCCGATCAGCAAAATTGCGATGGAAGTCGGCTATGGAAATTTTTCTTATTTCAGTAAAACGTTCCGGGAGCTGGTCGGATGTACACCAAATGAGTACCGGAGCAGACAAAAATAACAAAAAACGATGTCAATAACAAAAAAAACGTTCTGATTAAAAAAAGAGATGTGAAAAGACATCTCTTTTTTAATACACAGACTGCCGGAAAATGATAGAAAAACGCCCATCTTTTTTGTATAATATGTTCATCGGTTGAAACGAGAGCATGAAAAAAAGAAAAATTGTAACGATTCAGAGCCATGCGAAATGGAAGAAAAAATCGAGATGGGACTCTGAACAGTTACAAAAAATTTAAAGGAAAGAAGGGATGATATGTGAGCGCCAACCATAGTAAAACCAAAAAGAAAAGCTCCATAGGATTTGTAGAGGGAGTGAGAAGAAGCAGGCCATTATATTTACTGATGCTTCCTTCCATCATCATTTTTGCACTGTTTACGTACTATCCGATGTACGGAATTGTGATTGCATTTAAAAACTTTACACCTGCGGAAGGCATTATGGGAAGCAGCTGGGCTGGACTGAAATACTTCAAACAGTACTTTAACTCCTATCAGTTCGGTCTGACCATCAAGAACACAATCATCATCAGTCTTTACACCATCGCGGTAACATTCCCGCTTCCCGGTTATCATGGGACTGCTGGTTAACCAGATGAAGGCACAGAAGTTTAAAAAGTTCTTCCAGGTATCAACCTACCTGCCGCACTTCATCTCTACCGTTGTTATGGCCGGAATGTTGATCCTGTTCCTCTCCCCGAGTACAGGTATTATCGCAAAGCTGGTCGGACTGCTTGGATTCAAGCTCCCGAACCTGATGGGAAGCGCAAAAAGCATTCCCCGCACATTTATGTATGGTCTGAGGCATGGCAGCATGTAGGATGGGACAGTATCCTCTATATCGCAACACTTTCCTCTGTAGACCCGACCCTGTATGAAGCGGCAACGATGGACGGCGCCAACAAATGGCACAAAATGATCCACATCGACGTTCCGGCTCTGCTGCCGACGGCAACCATCATGTTTATCATGAGAATGGGAAGCGTTATGAGCGTTGGATTTGAGAAGGTTTACCTGCTGCAGAATACACTGAACAGTACCTCAAGTGAGATCATTTCCACCTATGTGTATAAGATGGGTCTTGTGAGCAGCCAGTACAGCCTTTCCGCTGCAATTGGCCTGTTCAACAACATTATCAACCTGATTCTTCTTCTGGCAGTCAACTTCCTTTCCAGTAAAATGAGTGATACCTCACTGATCTGACAGAATTTTGAGCCTACATAGGAATGGAGAGCAAAGATATGAGTAAAAGCAAAAGCAGTATCAACAAATAAAGTAAAAGAAATCCAGAGAAGACTGGATTTTCGATATCATCCTGTATACGATCGGCGTGCTTCTGATCATCATCACCCTGTATCCGATGTACTTCATCGTCATTGCATCGTTCAGTGATCCGGCAGCCGTATCTAACGGACAGATTATGCTCCTTCCAAAAGGAGTTAACTTCAAAGGCTACAAACAGCTGGCGAGCTACGCAAAGCTGTGGACCGGCTACCGTAATACGATTGCTTACGTAATTATGGGAACGCTTGTGACACTCGTTGTCAATATTCCGGCTTCCTACGCGCTTTCCAGAAAGCATTTATATGGAAGAAAATTCTTCACGGCATTTTATCTGATCCCGATGTTCTTCACCGGCGGTCTGATCCCGACCTACCTGGCAGTACAGAGATTTCATCTGCTGGATACCTTCTGGGTTATGGTTGTTCCGTTCTCCGTTGTAACGTATTATATCATCGTAGGACGAACATTCTTTAATAACAGTATCCCGGAGGATCTCTGGGAGGCGGCGCAGCGCGATGGATGCGGATATCTTGGCTTCTTCTTCAAGATTGTCCTCCCGCTTTCCAAAGCCGTTATCGCTGTTATCGCCCTGTGGGCGGCAGTAGGACAGTGGAATTCCTACTTTAACGCATTGATTTATATTCGAAGCGAAACACTGCAGCCGCTGCAGATTGTCCTTCGAAGCATTCTGGTCGGCAATCAGACCATGAGTGCCATGAGTACCGGCGCTGCAGCCGTTGAGGCAAAGCAGATGGCCGACCTCATCAAATACGCGATCATCGTGGTTTCCTCCGCGCCGATCATGTGTATGTACCCGTTAGTGCAGAAATACTTCAATCAGGGTGTTATGCTCGGATCACTGAAAGGCTGATCCTGCGGACAGGAGAGAAGTATTGCAAATAAAAAATCATAAAGGAGAGATGATGATGCGAAAGAAAACAAAAATGGCCTGGGCGTTGCTCTTTCGGCCGCAATGGCAGCTGGACTGCTTGCAGGATGCGGAAGTAATGGAGGATCGGAAAGTACGAGTGGAAGCACTGCAGCAAGTTCTGCCAAGACAGAATCTTCTGCCGGTGATACAGCAGATACCAGTGACCGCCCAACCTACAAAATTGCAACGGTAAGATGGACCGATACCTGGCCGACCGATTTCCTGAAGGAAGGAGTCATGAAGGAAATCGAGGACAAGATGAATATCAACATCGACTGGCAGGTTTATTACAACAGTGACTGGTCCGAGCAGAAATCTCTGCTGCTGGCTTCCGGAGACCTCCCGGATGCATTCCTTGGATCTATCTGCTTAACACAGGCAGATATGGCACAGAACAAATCGGCATTCCTGGATCTGACAGATCTGATCGAAAAAGATATGCCAAACCTGAAAGCAGCCTTTGAGGCTGATCCGGAACTGAAAGCAGTCTGCACCAGCCGTGACGGAAGAATCTACAGCTTACCGAAGAAGCTTCCGCTTCGTCCGAAGGTTTGCGGCGATGTTATGTGCATCAACCAGGAATGGCTGGATAACTTAGGACTGGAAACACCGAAGACCTATAAAGAGCTGGAAGAGGTTCTTGTTAAATTTGCAACAGAAGATGCTGATGGTGACGGGGATCCGACCAACGAAATCGGTATCACAAATTCAGCAGGCAGCGGACTGTTAAGCGGTGATCTGCGCCACATCCTTTCCCCATTCGGAACCATGGTAAGCCGTGACGGAAACTACATGGGACTGAATGGCGAAGGAAAACCGGTCTTCATGCCGATGGAAGAAAAAACTATAAAGAAGCAGTAAAATGGATGCGTCAGTTATGGGAAGAGGGCGTTGTTGACCCAGAGTACTTCACACAGGATGGCTCCATGAAGACAGCAAAACAGCAGGCAGATGGAGGTTCTCAGGTAGGTCTTATCTTTGGATGGACTGCAGATGCTCAGGTTGGTCCGAACGTAAATCAGTTTAAGACCCTTGAGGCAGTAGAAGGCTACGATGGAAACCACTACGTAGAAGCAGCAACCAATTACCTTGATATCTCCGACCGTGAGCTCATGATCTCCAAAGACTGTAAAGATCCTGACACCCTGCTGAAATGGGCGGATGAATTTTACACCGATCTTGCATCGTTACAGACCTTCTATGGTACGATCGGAAGCCAGATCACAGACAATGGCGACGGAACCTACAATGTAGATGTACCAAGCGATGGATCTTCTCTGGATACCTCTGCATGGTCCAACTCCTTACGTGATTTCGGTCCAAAATACATGAACGAGGATTTCTATGACAAAGTTTCTCTTCCGGAAGATCAGGGCGATGGTGTCAAACTGGCCGATGATGCAATCAACGAGAAATATGTTGATACTGAGAAAAACTGCGGATTCCCGATGGTTCAGTATACCGACGAAGACCTTTCCAGAATCACTGCAATCGGAACCGATATCTACAAATACGTAGAAGCACAGTATGCGCACTGGGTAGTAGACGGCGGCATCGATGATGAATGGGATTCCTACATCGATCAGCTGAAAGCTATGGGTATTGATGAGTTCCTTCAGATTCAGACAGATGCTTACAATGCATATAAAGAAAATCTGACAAAATAAACAGAAAAAATATTACCTGTAAGAAGCAGGCGTTGATCCGGCGGGTCAATGTCTGAAGTGCAAAACAGCAGGAGAAACGGCAGGCCAGAAATGACCTGCCGTCTTTTGAGAAAAAAGGAGGATTTTTACATGTTTTTGGAAAAAGAGGGTAAGTTAATTTATTCCTACGATGGCGAGACCGTCTGCATCGAAGCGTGGGGAAAAGATGCACTGCGTGTGCGCGACAAAAAATCGAAGCTTTACCGGCCGCGACTGGGCGCTGGAAGCAAAGGACGCGCATGCGGGAGAGGTTGAAATCTTTGAGGATCCATCAGCAAAAGGCGGAGCCTTTGCCAATATGTACGAGGGAACGGATACTTCCTACGGAAAAATCACAAATGGAAAGCTTCATGCAGTGATCGATTCCGGCAGCGTCATTACGTTCTATCATGAGGATGGAAGAGTTCTGTTAAAGGAGCATTTCCGCCGTCTGCGCGATGAGGAAAGCATGCCGCTCAACATCATGGGACGCGAGTACAGCAACGGCGTCGGGATAATTTCCGTATTGTAGCGCGGTTTGTAGCAAGAAAAGGTGAGAAAATCTTCGGAATGGGACAGTATCAGCAGCATGAGCTGGATCTGAAGGGCTGTATGCTGGAGCTGGCACAGAGAAACTCACAGGTCAGTGTTCCGTTCTATCTTTCCAATATCGGCTACGGCTTCTTATGGAACAATCCGGGCGTCGGCCAGGTGATGTTTGCGAATAATGGAACGGAATGGGTAACAGAATCCGGGAAAGAAATCGATTATCTTGTGATTGCAGGTGATACGCCTGCCGAGATCGAGGAGAATTATATGACGCTGACCGGAAAACCGCCGATGATGCCGGAGTACGGTATGGGCTTCTGGCAGTGTAAGCTCCGCTACTGGAATCAGGAGCAGCTCTTGTCTGTAGCAAGAAAATACAAAGAGCTTGGCATACCGCTTGATGTGATTATCGTCGATTTCTTCCACTGGACGAAGCAGGGCGAGTTCAAATTTGATCCGAAATACTGGCCGGATGTGCCGGGCATGTGCCGCGAATTAAAGGAGATGGGAATTCAGGTTGTTGTGTCGGTATGGCCGACCGTTGACATTATTCGAAAACTTCGAGGAGATGAAAGAGAAGGGCTATCTGGTTCGCACGGAGCACGGTGTACCGCTGACGATGCTCTGCGGCGGAAATGAAGTTTTCTTCGATGCGACTAACCCGGATGCAAGAACATATGTCTGGGAGAAGATCAAGAAAAATTATTATGATCAGGGTGCCAAAGCTCTTCTGGCTGGATGTGGCAGAGCCGGAATACAGCGTTTATGATTTCAAGAACTACCGTTATCAGCTCGGAAGCGTACAGGAGGTCGGAAATATTTATCCGAAATATTATCTGAAAGCGTTCTATGATGGCATGACGGCAGAAGGTGATACTATGCCAATCAGCCTGATCCGTTCTGCCTGGGCAGGCAGCGCGAAATATGGTGCACTCGTATGGTCAGGCGATATTGTAAGTACCTTCGAGTGCTTCCGGCGCCAGGTACAGGCAGGTCTTAACATGGCGGTTGCCGGTATTCCGTGGTGGACCACCGATATTGGCGGCTTCCACGGCGCAAGAACCGATGACCCGGATTTCCATCGTCTGTACATCCGCTGGTTTGAGTACGGATGCTTCTGCCCTGTCATGCGTCTGCACGGAAACCGCAACCCACAGGAGGGCTACGGTGCAGAACAGATCAGATCCGGCAGTGACAATGAGATCTGGAGCTTTAGCGATGAGGCATATGAGATTTCAAAGAAATACATTTTCCTGCGTGAGCGCCTGAGAGATTATATCCGGGTACAGATGAAGAAAGCACATGAGGACGGAACCCCGGTGATGCGGCCTGTTTTCTATGATTTCCCGGCCGATCAGGAAAGCTGGAATGTGGAGGACGCTTATCTGTTCGGACCGGATCTCTATGTTGCACCTGTGATGGAGGATCACGTAACGGGTGCAAGGTTTATCTTCCGGCCGGAACGGCATGGTTTAACGCATGGACCGGAGAGAAGTATGAGGGAGGACAGAATGTAACGGTTGCTGCTCCGATGGATACCATTCCGGTATTCGTAAAGGAAGGAGCAGATACCGAAAAGCTGCTGAATATTTTCTCTGAATAAGAGAATGTTCCCGTTCATTGGTACCAGGCGAACGGGAACAGAAAATCCTGTTCTTGCCATGTGAAACACGGACTCTGCATGGACAAAGCCGGAAAATATGGTATAATGGGCTGTGTTACAAAGAACATAGCTGCAAATGCATTCCGTGAGTGTAAAAAGGACTGCCGGAGCTGCGCGGTAAGGTGCGGCGTCCGGCAGTCGCTCTGCAGACAGAAAAAAAGGAGGGGTGGATGCGCTTATGAATCTCTGGCAGAAAGGAAAACGAAGGATGCTGCGCAGCGTTCGAATACGCAGTTTGAAGGATACGTCCCTGCGGCTTGGAACTCCGGTTTTTCTGGTCCTGATGGGGCTTGTTGTCTGCCTGCTCTGGGGCGTTTGGGAAAACCGCAAGCTGGCAGATAAATATATTGCCGATACGGCAAAGCTCTATGTCGATCAGATCAACCGTGATATGTCGCAGATCAACAGTGAACTGATCTATCTGCTGGATTCTGACAGCAACATCAAAGAAATCCCGGATCAGATAACATCGACAGATGCTCAGTATTATGAAATGGAGCAGACGCTGCGGGAGCGAAACCGCGTGCTGAAGATCCGTTACCATGAGATACAGACCTTCTTTGTCTACGGCCAGAAAGCCAATGTTCTGATTACGGACAGCGGAACTATGTTTACCGAGTAAAGGGAATGACAACGCTGAATCAGATGCTGATGTCCTATCTGCAGATTATGACATCAAAGGATTCGATCAGCACACAATGGACTGTGATTACATTTGGCGACGACGACTATATTGTCGGCTGGTACGCGAAAAACAAAAAGTTATCGGCTGTGTCATCAATCTGAATCTGATTTTCCGGACCATCCGCGCCAAAACAGAGGAGTATGATGTCATTCCGTTTATGGTAGATGCCAGAGGGCGCGTGATGACGCAGGCAGATACGTCGGAAAAATATAAAAATGAGATTATCGATTTTTCCAAAGCGGGAGAGAAAAAAGAGAAAAATGCGACGGTCTATTCCTTACAGCTTGGCACGGTCGGAAAGATCAATCTCATGGTTCTGCCGGGAGGCGGTATTCTTGAGAATGTACTGATTATGCAGATTGCATTCGTCGTCCTGATCGCGGTTCTTCTGCTTGTCTGCGCACTGGAAATTACAGCATATTACCACCGGATTCTGGAACCGCTGGAAAAATTCGGACAAAAACTGGAGGAGCTGGAAAAAGAACAGAGTCTGAATGACGATGGAAGCAACAATCTGTTAGAGTTGGAGTCTGTGAGCGGCAAATTCAAGGAACTGCTGCGGAAAATACAGGGATTGAAAATTGCGATCTACGAAAAAGAGCTTGCCGAACAGAAAGCCGAGCTGGAATATACGCAGGAACAGATCAAGCCGCATTTTTTCCTGAACTGCCTGAGCCTGATTCATGGCATTGCGGATAAGAATAACGAAGGCGAGATCGTTGAGATCACAACGGTGCTGTCCGACTATATGCGCTACATTTTCCAGGATTCCAAGAAACAGCGAGATGTGGAGGAAGAGCTGGAACACATTGAGGCATATATCCGCATCCAGAAGCTGCGGTACGGAGAAGAAGCCTTTTCCTTTGAAGCAACGACGGATGGTGATATCGGAGAATGGAAGGTTCCGTCTCTCCTGTTGCAGACACTGGTGGAAAACTCCGTGGTACACGGTGTATCCCTGGATCGGAAGAGTGAGATTTCTCTGTATCTGACAAATGAGACGTATGAAGACGGCGAGTACCTCTACATTTGCATTTCCGATACCGGAAACGGATTTTCGAAAAAGAGGCACTGGATGCAATCGAAAACGACACGCCTATCATCTACCACGGCCGTCACCATGTCGGCATCTCAATATAAAACGCCGCCTGGCGCTGATGTATGGGGAACGGGCACGTGTTCTAACATGGATGAAAATTACGGCATACGGCTTCCGAAGACAGAATAAAGAGAGAAATAGCAAAGGCGGGAACTCGGAAAAAGATGCAGGAGGTTCCCGTCTCGGACGAATTCCGCTTCCGCTGCATCTCGCTGTTGCTTCTCGCATATGAAATTCCAGAAAAATAGCTCATTCATGTAAACATGATTCGCGATTTTTCTTCCATTTCGCATGGCTCTGAATCGTTACAAATTGTGTTTAAAATCAGATGCGGGAAACTCCGTCATCGGTATAACGCTCGTAGGAAGCGCCTTCGTATCCGACCATGCGGATGCTTTCCTCTTTGATATCCGGTACGGATTCTGCAAAATCGGCAACCGGGATTGCGCAGCCTTTGCGGATGAAGAGCGGAACCTCATTCAGGGCAACTTCTACATAGTGGATACCTTTTGGAAGAACCTCCTGGAACATGTTTCCGTTGCCGAGGAAATTTTACAAACATCATTTCTTCCGGCAGATATACGTAACGGCCGATGGCATTCTGGGTGTAAACCGGTGCGATCATGATCTCGTTACCGATCATCAACTGATCTTCTGTATTTCTTGCCAGCTTGTCGTCCGGATAAACGAAGGCAAGCGGGCAGCCTTCATGTACTCGCTGTACAGATACGGAACGAGGCGGTAGCGGACGCCGATGACGTTGCGGAAGTCCTCGATATGCTCAAACTGGTAAGGTTCCTGCTCACGTGTTCCAAGTGCGGCATGGTTTCTCATCAGAGGAGTGAAAACACCAAGTGCCAGCCAGCGGAGCAGCAGGTCTCTTGTGGTATTTGCACCGAATCCGCCGAGGTCGGCTCCGGTATAGAGGAAACCGCACATGTTGAGGGACGGCATCATCTTCAGGTTCAGCAGGATGTGTGACCACCACGAGCAGTTGTCTCCGGTCCAGATTCCACCGTAACGGTGCATGCCGATGTAGGAAGAACGGGAGAACATCAGGATTCGCTTATCCGGGGAAATTCGTTCAAAAAGCTTCACCGGCAGAACGGGTCATGTTATAGCCAAACAGGTTATGTACTTTGTCATGGCGGACCTGTTCGCCGTTTACATTGTGATAGAAGCGTTTATAGTCCTCATGGTTGTTTGCCAGTGCCTGAAGCTTTTCCGCCTACCATGTAGTGCGGAACCTCCGGGTCACCTTCCACATATTTCTTTGCAGTCTCCTTGAAATCAGCAAGGCCTTCCTGGGAATAGAAGATGGATGGCTCGTTCATGTCATTCCAGAAGGCATCGATTCCCTTGGAAACGAGAACATCGTATTTGTCACCAAACCATTTTCTGGCATCTGCATTTAAGACATCCGGGAAATGAGTCCAGCCCGGCCATACAGTAGCTTCGAAGTAGGAGCCATCCTCGCGGCGGCAGAAGTAGCCTTTTTCACAGCCCTCTTCGTAAATGTCATAACCCTCTTCGACTTTCACACCGGCATCGATGATCGGAACGAGATGGATCTTTTCTTTTTTCATATCCTGTACAAATCCCTCGAAATCCGGGAAACGTTCTTCATTTACGGTGAAGTCCTTGTAATCCTGCATGTAGTCAATATCCATGTAAACCATATCGAGCGGCACATGGTTTTCGCGGTATTTTTTCACTACCGTGCGGAAATCATCCTCTGTTTTGTAGCCCCAGCGGCTCTGACCGTAACCGAAAGCAAACTTCGAGCAATGTAGCTGCGTCCGATAATGCCACGGAACTGTTTTACGATATCAAGATCGGAATCACCGGTGATCATGTAAACGTAGAGATCTGCGTTTTCGCAGGAAACGGTCATCGTATCGGAAGTTGTGTAGCCGATATCGAAACGCAGGGTGCCCGGATAATCGAAGAAGAATCCTACGTGTGTCTTGCCGGAGATGATGATGAAGTTGTGTGCTGCATACAGAGAGGTTTTGCTCTCTACGTGATTTGGATCATCGGCGCAGTCACTGATGTAAAGAAAGCCGCGTTTGTTGATACCGCGGTTGGCTTCGCCAAGTCCGAATACCATGTCATCGTCAGCAAGCTTTGTGGTGAAGGAAAAGCCGTTCTCGGTGGAGAAGGTACCGTAATCCGGGTTTCCTTCGGAAGAGGGGATCTCTTTTACAACGGCTTCGGTTTCAAATGGGGTTCCGTAGACAAATTTTTTTACCATGTCATCCTCCTTGTAACATAAATGGAAAATATAGTGTTTTGGTGAGGTTTAGCGCAACACCTTTATAATTTTATTATAACAGGGATCAGGAAAATGTCTAGCAAAAATCATCCTGCTTTTTTAACAAAAAACGCGGTAACTGCGCAGAGTCATGCGAAATGGAAGTTATAAAAATCAGTCTTTTTCGCTTTGACCAAAGAAGCGGTTCGGCATGATGTTTTCTCTTCTGTGCGTTTTCGGAAATCCGGGGGCTGCAGCTGTAGGTACGAAGGAAGATTTTGGAATAGTAGCTCTGATGATTGAAGCCGCATGCAGTACAAATTTCCGCGATCGACAGTTTCGTATTGTTTAAAAGATGGCAGCTCACCTCCAGGCGGTAATGGTTCAGAAAATCGATCGGACTCTGGTTCAGATAACGGCGGAAAATCTGACAGCACTTGTTGCGGCAGACTTTTCCGGCGGCGGCGATCTCTTCCAGATTGATGGATTCACTGTAGTGGCTGTAAATATAGGAAACCATATCGCGCTGTACGAGAAGATCCGGCTCCTTCGGTTTTGCGGCCGCCTCATTTGGCATCATCGGATGGCTACGCAAAAGACGGCACCATAAAAGCGATAGAAGTGCGGCGGCTTCTATTTCATAGGCGGCCGGATGCTCTTTTTTAATGCGGAGAATTTCAGGAAAAAGCTGCAGTGCTTCGGCATCCTCCGGAAACTCCGGTTTTAAATGAAGATATTCCAGAGACGGATTCGAGAGAACCGGTGCAATATACGACTGGTACAGAACACTGTTCGTGATGAAAATTTTGGGATGACACAGAATACGGATAAAATCGCAGTCCTGCCCGTTTTCGGAATATCCATAGTGCATTTGGCGGGAATTGACCATGAGTGCTTCACCGGTGTTTAATAGAACACGTTTTCCATTCATGTAATAGTTCATCTGTCCGGAGCGGATATACACCCATTCGATGTCTTCATGCCAGTGGCAAAGTGCCCTGTGATTCGGGTAGGCGGAAAGAAGTCCTTCCCGAATAGAAAGCGGAATGCCGACTTCATCGTAACGGACGATTTCAGATGCATCCCGCATGATTTTTGTTATAGGATCATTGACCATAAAAAGCTCCTCTTTCGTCTTGTTAAAAAATACAATAATTATAAAATACGGAATATTGTCGTTGAAAAAACGCTAAATTCTAGATAATATGATTATAACATATCATAATGTTGAGGTCAAAAGGTGTTTAGCCCCACTTTGATACTATAGCAATCCCCGAAAACAATATGCACAAAGAAAAGGAGAAAAGGGAAAAACATGAATCAGGTAGAACGAAGAAAAAAAACAGATGGCTTACATCGCGGATCAGGAGTGTGGGGAAGAGATGAATGCATGTAAACGAATCCTGCACGAGCTGAATACGGTAGACCGTACCGATGGCGATGCAATTTGCGAAATTGTAAAGCGATTATTTGGAAAATCAGATGGAGCGTTTGTAAATCCGCCGTTTTACTGCGATTACGGAAAAAATATCGAGGTCGGTAAAAACTTCTTTGCAAATTATAATTGTATGATTATCGATGTGGCAAAGGTTACCATTGGGGAGAACTGTATGATGGCGCCGAATGTTGCAATTTATACCGCTGGTCATCAATTCATCCGGCAGCAAGAAATTCTGCTTATGAATATGGGATTGAGGTAACGATCGGTGATAATGTATGGCTTGGCGGAAACACGGTTGTTGTGCCGGGGGTACATATCGGAAGTAATGTGGTTATCGGAGCAGGAAGCGTCGTGACAAAAAGATATTCCGGACTGGAGCGTTGCCGTGGGAAATCCGTGCCGTGTAGTAAAAAAGATTACAGAAGAAGATAAACAGTATTATTTCAAGGACAGAAAATTTGATGATGAGGCATGGGAAGTCATCAAAGATCTGTAAAAAGATGAAAAAACTCTGTACCGTATCCATCCGGGAATTTCCGGGGATGTGGTGCAGAGTTTTTTACTTTACCTATGCGATAGGGGACAGGAAATTCTGCCGGATTTTGCTATGGCAAAAAAATGTGAATCCTTTTTTGGGCAGCAAAAAATTCCCAGAGCCGGAATCGAACCAGCGACACGAGGATTTTCAGTCCTCTGCTCTACCAACTGAGCTATCTGGGCATTTTGATTTCCTGTTGGAAACCTTTGTTAATATAACATGAATTCACGAAAATTGCAACTGTTTTGTTGAAAATCGTGAAAAAATTGTGCTTTTTGGGGAATGGCGGTGTATTTTCGTTCGAGAATGTGGTAGTATAAAAGATATGCAAAGAGGAAGCAAAGGAGAAGTATTAAAAAGATTATGAAAATTATTCTGACTGCGGTCAACGCAAAATATATTCATTCCAATCTTGCAGTTTACACGCTGCAGGCGAGCGCGGAGAAAGCCGGTGTGTTCCCGGAGATCCGTGAGTTTACGATCAACCAGTCAAAAGATTCCATGCTGCGGAGTCTGTTTCTGGAGCATGCGGATGTCGTCTGTGTGTCGTGTTATATCTGGAACATATCTATTGTGGAAGATTTGATTACGGAATATCACAAAATCAGCCCGGAAACGAAGATCTGGCTTGGCGGGCCGGAGGTGTCGTACCACGCGGAGGAGATGCTGGAGCAGTATCCGTTCCTTGACGGAATCATGAAGGGTGAGGGCGAAATTACCTTCCGTGAACTGGCAGTGTATTACCAGAATCAGGAGAACGGCACGGAGGGGAAAACGCTTGAAGAGATCCACGGCATTACATACCGTGATGCAGAAGGAGCCATCAAAAAGCAACCCGTGGCGTCCGGCCATGGATCTGTCCGAGGTGGATTTTCCGTATGCGAATCTGAAAAATTCGAGAACCGCATCATTTATTATGAGTCAAGCCGCGGTTGCCCGTTTTCATGCAGTTACTGTCTTTCTTCTATTGATAAGCGGCTTCGGTTCCGAAATCTGGATCTGGTCAAAAAGGAACTCGCCTTTTTCCTGGAACAGAAAGTACCGCAGGTCAAATTTGTGGACCGTACGTTCAACTGCAGGAAAGACCATGCAATGGCGGTCTGGAAATTCATTGCAGAGCATGACAACGGCGTGACGAATTTCCACTTTGAGATCGCCGCTGATCTGATTACTGAGGAGGAACTGGAACTCTTAAATACCCTGCGTCCGGGGCTGGTACAGCTTGAGATCGGCGTTCAGTCTACGAATCCGCAGACGATCGAGGCGATCCACCGGAAGATGGATTTTGGAAGAGTCACAGAGATTGTAAACCGGATTGCGAAGGGAAGAAACATCCATCAGCATCTCGACCTGATCGCGGGCCTGCCGTATGAGGATTATGACAGTTTCCGCCGTTCGTTTGCGGATGTCTATGCACTGCGTCCGCAGCAGTTACAGCTGGGATTTTTGAAAGTGCTGTGCGGTTCTTTCATGTATGAGCATACCGAGGAATATGACTGTCATTATCAGGAGCGCGAACCATATGAGGTACTGTACACGAAATGGCTGCCGTACGACGATGTGCTGAAGCTCAAAGACGTGGAGGAGATGGTGGAAGTCTACTACAACAGCGGCCAGTTCGTCCACACACTGCCGATGATCGAGCGTCTGTATGAGAACCCGTTCGATTTCTTCCAGGAGCTCGGCGATTTCTACCGGGCAAAGGGCTACAGTGAGGCGGCACATAACCGGATTCAGCGGTATGAAATTCTGCTCGAGTTTTTGCAGGACGAAAAACAGCAGGACGAAGCATTCTTCCGTCAGATGATGGTGCTCGATCTGTATGCGCGTGAAAATATGAAGACACGGCCGCGCTTTTGCAAAAGATCCGTCCGAATGGAAAAACGAGTCGCGTGACTTTTATCAGAAAGAATCCGAAACGAGAACGCTTTTGCCATCGTATACGACATACGATTGGAAGCAGCTGCAGCGCATGACGCATGTGGAAGTTTTTGATTACGATGTGCTCGGAAACGGGGGAAAAGGCGCGTACGGTACTCCTGTTTGATTATCAGAAGCGCGATCCGCTGACGGGAAATGCGGAGATGATCGACTGCAGTGAGCTTTTTTACGCTTGACATTTCAAAAGAACATGAGATACTAGAAAAGGTAATAAAAGATGAAAATACAAGATTTTGTAGTGCTCGATCTTGAGACAACGGGTCTTTCTGTAAAGGAAGACCAGATTCTGGAGATCGGTGCAGTAAAAAGTGCAGGGCGGAGAGGTCACGGCATCGTATGAGACTTTCGTCAATCCGGGCAGAAAAGTGCCGGAGCGGATCACGGAACTCACCGGAATCCGGGATGAGATGATTGCGAATGCGCCCGATGTGGAGACTGCTGTCCGCGGCTTTCTGGATTTCTGCGGCGGCCTGCCGCTTCTGGGGCACAATATTCTGTTTGATTACAGCTTCATCAAGCAGGCAGCGATAAATGCCCGTCTGGACTTTGAAAAAGAAGCGTGGGATACGTTGAAAATTGCACGGAAAGCCCTCCCGGATCTGGAGAGCAGAAGCCTTGAAGCACTCTGCGGCTACTATCAGATCCCGCGGGAACACGCACACCGTGCAATGGACGATGTGCTGGAAACGCTGGCACTGTTCCGAAAACTGGAAGAAGGATTTTCGGAAGATCACCCGGAATGGTTTGCCGCAGCGCCTCTGAAGGCAAAAATGAAACGTGAGGTTCCGGCGACGGAGGCACAGAAAAAATATCTGGCGGATCTGATCCGGTACCATGAGCTGGATCTCGAACCGGAGTGGGGAGCACTCACAAAAAGCCGTGCATCCCGCATGATCGATCAGATTATTCTGGCACATGGAAGAATGGAAAAACGACAGAGAACTGAGAAAAAAAAATAGAAGAGAAAAAAGAAAGGATGGAACGATGAGTAATAAAGTCAATCGAAAAGCCCCGACAGAGGCACAGAAAAAGAAGAAAGATCCGCTGGCAAAGAAGAGAAATGCAGCAAAGATGCTGGCATTGATTCTTGCAGTGGTTATGGTGCTTGGTATGGTTCTTCCAGCACTTTTATGGCTGGTGTAAAGAGATTCTGTAAAAGACAGAGTGAAATGGGAAACGGATCAAGAAGAGGCACAGTATGAAAAACAGCAGAAAAATGAGAGGCCTGCTGGTGATGCTTATCGCATTCGCATTCTGCTTTCTGGCAGAACCAGTCAAAGCGGATGACCGGACAGCGCTGGACGGAATCTATGTAGAAGGCATTTCCGTCGGCGGTATGACCGAAGAGCAGATCACACAGGCAGTAAACGACAAAATTGAACAGTTAAAACCCTCGGTTATCAACCTGTCTGCCGGAGAGCAGAATGCACAGGTGACAGCAGGGGATCTCGGACTTTCCTGCGCCAACCCGGAGGTGGCAAGAGAAGCCGTCACAATCGGGCAGGAAGGCAATGTACTGAAGCGGTTCCTGACACAGAACCGGCTCAAAAAGGGAGAGACGGTGACGTTTTCCCTGAAATATACAGTCGATGGCGAGGCAGCGCGCCAGGCGGTAGAAAACAACACGGCCGTGCTGAACCGCGAGGCAACAGATGCAACGCTGACCCGCGAAAACGGCGAATTTATCGTCAATCCGGGCCAGACCGGATGCAGCGTCAACGTGGATGAGTCCACGGCAAAGGTTGTCAATTACTTGACGACAAGCCGGCGGGGCGGCATCGGCGGCGTAGAACTGGTAACAGAAGAAACACCGGCAGGCGGTAATCCGGAGCAGCTTGCACTTGTCAAAGATCTGCTCGGCGAGGGTATGACGGAGTATGGCAACGGTACGAGCGGCAGAAAACAGAATGTCGCAGTCGGCGCAGAGAAGATTAACGGAACGCTGGTACAGCCGGGCGAGGAATTTTCCGTAGAGGCGGTCGTTGTGCCGTTTGATGCGGAAAATGGTTATGCACTGGCGGCATCGTATGAGATGGGCAAGGTCGTCGATTCGTACGGCGGCGGTATCTGCCAGGTTTCCACAACGCTCTATGTTGCTGTCTTAAAAGCAGAGCTTGAGGTGACGGAGCGGTACAGCCATTCCATGATTGTCCACTATGTGGATCCGTCGATGGATGCGGCGATTGCAGAGGGATTGAAAGACCTGAAATTCATCAACAATACGGATGCGCCGATTTATATTGAGGCGAGCGCGGACGGAAGCACCCTGCATTTTGCCATCTACGGCCATGAGACGAGAGATCCGAACCGCACGGTACGCTATGAGAGTGAGACGACAAGCACGGAGGATCCGACGTCGGGCCTGACGGAAGATGCGAATGCATCGTTTGGAACAATTGAACAGACATCGTACGGCTATCAGGGTTCGACGGCGCGACTGTGGAAGATTGTGAATGACAATGGAAATGAGACGAAGGAGCAGGTGAATTCCAGCACTTACCGCATGACATCGGATGTCTATACCGTGGGAACAAAGACGGACAATGCAGCGGCGCGTGCGGAAATGCAGGCGGCGATTGCGGCAAATGATCTTGCAAAAGCAAAGGAAGTTGCAGCGAAATACAGCCAGAGCAGTTCGTCATCGAGTTCTTCGGAGAAGAAGGAAGACAGCAGCGATGATTCGGATTCGGATGGTACGGAAAAGACGGACGACAGCAGAGATACAGAGAAAACGGAGGACGATGAGGACTAGGCGTTTTCTGGTTACAGTTCGCTGGGAACCAGTGAACTGTAACATTTTCCGTGAAAAATGGGAAAGCAGAGGGAAAAGGAGTACGGATTCCGTCTGCTTTTTTCGTTTGAAACAGGAAGTTCGAGGAGGACAAGGGATGCGAAAGGGTAAATTACAGCAGAGCGTGCTGGTGCGCTCGGTGTTTAAGATGCTGGGGCAGAAAAGAGAGGACGCAGCAGGGTCGGCGGTTGGACGTGGGGTATCGGCACTTGCAGGAGAAAAGGAGACGCAGGTGTTTTCGTGTGCGCCGGTGCTGGTGAAGGATCCGGAGGACGCGGTGCTCGCGGTCTGCAGGGTGTGCAACAGTGTGGCCGCGGCGGGGGCATCGGCAAAAGGAGTGCTGGTGTCGCTGATGCTGCCGGAGGCGATGGAAGAAAAGGATTTAAAGGAGCTGATGCGGGCGGTTGACGGTGCGTGTGTGCGGTATGGAACTGCGGTGATCGGCGGGCATACGGAGGTGACGGACGGGGTTTTGTATCCGGTGCTTACCGTGACGGCGGCAGGCGGGACAACGCGTGCGGGGCTGTTTGATCCGTCGTGTGTGACAGCGGATTTGGATCTTGTCGTGACGAAGGGGATTGCGCTCGGCGCGGTGTCTTATCTGGCAAAGACAAGAAGGGATGAGCTTCTGACGAGATTTTCTCCGGGATTTATCCATGGGGCGGCGGATTTTTCGGAGGATTACTCTGTCTGCCATGAGGCGGAGATTGCGATCGAGCACGGTGTGGCTGCGATGCAGGATCTCTCGGAGGGCGGGATTTTCGGGGCGCTCTGGGAGATGGCGGACGGCGCGGGTATCGGGCTTGATGTGGCGCTGAAGAGGATTCCGATCCAGCAGGAGACGGTGGAGATCTGTGAGTTTTTCGGGGTGAATCCGTATCAGATGCTTTCGACGGGAGCGCTGCTGATTGCGGCGGCGGACGGCGAGGGGCTGGTGCAGAAAATGGCACTCGAAGGGATTCCATCGGCGGTGATGGGGCGGACGACATCCGGGAAGGAGAGGATTCTCCGGAACGGGGAAGAGGTCCGGTATCTGGATAAGCCGCAGATGGATGAGATGTACCGGGTTGGCAGATAAGGCTTAAATATACGACAGGAGTGATTGGCAAAATGGCACATTTGAATATTGTTCTTCATGAGCCGGAGATTCCGGCAAATACAGGCAACATCGGACGGACGTGTGTGGCGACGGGTACGAGGCTGCATCTGATTAAACCGCTGGGGTTTGATATTTCAGACAAGGCGGTCAGACACGCGGGGCTGGATTACTGGTCGAAGCTGGATGTGACGGTGTATGAGAGTTACGAGGATTTTCTGGAGAGGAATCCGGGGGCGAAGATTTACTATGCGACAACGAAGGGGCCGCAGACGTATGTGGATGTGCATTACGAGGAGGACTGCTTCATCATGTTCGGAAAAGAAAGCGCGGGGATTCCGGAGGATATTCTGTACGATAATCAGGAGACGGCGGTGCGGATTCCGATGATTAATGATATTCGGTCGCTGAATTTGTCGAACTCGGTGGCGATTGTGCTATACGAGGCGCTGCGGCAGAATAACTTTGGCCATATGCAGCTCGCGGGGCATTTGCGGACGCATGAGTGGAGGTAGACGGACGGGACTCTGGTGATCGTAGACGGAGCTGCATTCTTTTTATAAGGAAGAAGTTAAGATCATTTCCAATTCGGCGAAGACCTGCTCGGCGTAAAGCTGTTTGATTTCGTGGCGGGTCATGCCGGAGACGTTGGTCTGGAAGGTGAAGGTGTGGGCTTGGGCTTTGTATAAAATACAGAAGTAGACGACGCCCTGTACGCTGTCAGCGTTGTTGGGGTCGAGATTTCCGGTTGTGCCGGTGATTCCGATGGCGATGGCGGTGTGCAGGTTTTCTTGTACTGTGCGGGCCATGGCTTCGGCGCATTCGGGGGAGTAGACGCCGTGGATTTCGATGACGGAAGGGTCGACGCCGACGAGGACTTTGGTTTCGTTCAGATACGTGACGTAGCCGCCGGGGAAAATGGCGGAGGCGCCTTCGGTGTCGGTGATCAGGGAGGCGATCAGGCCGGAAGTGCAGCTTTCCATGGTGGAAATGGTGGTGTGGGATGCAATGAGCTGTTTGATGATGGAATCAATGGTGTTTGGGTTCATAGTGAAAATTACCTCCAGAGTTAGTTTGATATGTCTGGCAAAAAAGCCCCTCGGCGGAGGGCTTATTTTTGGTGCTTCGCCTTTGGCGAGTGTAAAGATAAATTCGGTACCAACGCCCTCTGTACTGATGACATTGATATTCTGGTTATGCGCAGTGATGATCTCTTTGACGATCGAAAGCCCAAGTCCCGTTCCTTTGCGGTCCTTGCCGCGGGAGGCGTCGAGCTTGTAGAAGCGCTCCCAGATTTTCGTGATGCTTGCCTTTGGAATGCCGCAGCCGGTGTCCTTGACGGAGACGAAGACTTTGCCGTGCTTCTCCGTTGTCTCAACTGTGATGGTGGAATCGTTGTTGCTGAATTTGATTGCATTATCAATGAGATTGTACAGCACCTGCTGGATTTTTTCCCATATCGGCGCAGACATACAAAGTACGCGATGCGAGGATCAGTGAAATGGAAATCCGCTTTTTCGTGCAGGTTCCCTCAAACGAAGCAGCGGTATCTTGATGACGGCGTTGATGTCAAACGAGGTCAGATCGAGCATATTCCCTTTATCGTCGATGTCGTTCAGCGTCAGCAGGCTCTGCGTCAGCTTGTGCAGCCGTTCTGTCTCAAACAGAACGATTTTCAGATATTTTTCCTGTATTTCCGGTGGAATGGTGCCGTCTAAGATGGCCTCCAGATAGCCCTTGATCGAGGTCAGCGGTGAGCGGAAGTCGTGAGAGACGTTCGCCACAAATTTCCGCTGGTATTCGCCGGTCTTGTTCAGCTCGCCGGACATGTAGTTCAGCGTGGAAGCGAGATACCCCATCTCATCGTGAGATTTAACATCAATTTTGTGGGTCAGGTTGCCGGAGGCATACTCCTTTGCACCGTTGATGATCTTTTCAGCGGCCGGTACACGACGAGGGAGAAAAAAGATCAGAATCACAAACGAGAGTCCGAACACGAGCAGGAACAGAAAATCAATCCGTGCCAGCAGACTTTCCCTCTGCTGATAGACGTCCTGCAGCGGAAGGTGGATGGCGACATAGCCATTGATCCGGAAATCGGAGGTGACGGGAACCATGACGCTCAGCATCTTGTCTTCGAAATAGCCGAAAAACGTTCCCGTGCTGTAATACTCGCTGCCGAGCGCAACCGGATCAAAACCGTCGATGATCTCCGGGTTTTCCTCATCGAGTGCAGCTGCCGTGTTCAGCAGAATTTCCCCGTCTGCGCTGATGAGCCAGATCTGGGAATTGTGATAGGAAGCCAGTGCACTGAGCGAATTGTAAAGATCCGTCAGGGAACGCTCACTGTGGTAATAAAGGTCGCCCTGTTTGGAAGCGATCTGCGTGGCCTCCCGGTACAGACTGGTGCTCGCGCTGGAGACCAGACTGTCCTCCACCATGCGGGAGCCGACCGTTGAGATCAGCGTAAAGCCGGCAATGGCGAGAATGACATAAATGAGAATTAATTTCCGGTAAAGCGTGCGTCGCATTATTTTTTTAACCTCAAACTTGTAACCGATGCCCCAGACCGTCGTGATGGCCCAGGAGGCATGGTCCTTGATTTTTCGCGGAGACGTTTGATATGAACGTCTACCGTGCGGGTATCGCCGATGTACTCATAGCCCCAGATATGGTCGAGGAGCTGTTCTCGCGTAAAGACCTGGTTTGGTGAGGAAGCAAGGAAGTAGAGAAGCTCCAGTTCCTTCGGCGGCATATCGACGGTGCGGCCCTGGTAAATGACGGAATAGTTCGTCTGGTTGATGATAAGATCCGGGTACTCGACACATTTTCCTGCGGTCGCGGACACCGGGATCGTGCGTGATGGCTGAAATCTCCGCAGCACTGCTTTCACACGGGCAACGAGCTCCTTGGAGTCAAATGGTTTGATGATGTAGTCATCCGCGCCGAGCTCCAGGCCGAGGACTTTGTCGAACACCTCGCCCTTTGCCGAGAGCATGATGATCGGAACATCGGAATCGTGCCGGATTTCGCGGCAGACCTGATAGCCGTCCATGCCGGGAAGCATCAGGTCGAGCAGAATCAGGTTCGGCTGGAAGGAGTGAAACTCCCGGACAGCCTCTTCTCCATCGTTTACAATTTTTGTGTCATAGCATTCCTTGGTCAGATAGAGAGAAATCAGTTCTGCGATATTGTTATCGTCATCGACAATCAGAATTTTCTGTTTGGAAGCCATAAAAGATTCTCCTTCACTGGGGACAGGACGGAACCGCATACAGTATGCGTTCCGTCCCATATTTTCCTGAGTTTTTATTTCTTAAACGTAACAATCGTAACGCCGGCATCGCCCTCGCCGAATTCCGCTAAATGGAAGTCCGCTACGTGTTTCTGGCGGCGCAGATAATTGTGAATGCCTTTCCGCAGTGCGCCCGTTCCTTTTCCGTCGACAACGCGGACACTCGGCAGATGGGAGAGATAAGCGTCATCGAGATATTTGTCGAGTTCGGCAACCGCTTCATCCACCGTTTTTCCGAGCAGATTGATCTCGGTAGAAATCGTGGCAGCCTTGGAAAGCTTCGATTTTCCGCTGCTTGTGCGGGAGATGGACGGGCCAGTGATGACAGCCTCGTCGATCAGCACAAGGTCGGAGATATGCACTTTGGTCCGCATGATACCCATCTGGACGAAGAGATTTCCCTTCGAATCCGGGCGGGTGCTGACAGTACCTTTGAGATTCATGCTTAAGACTTTGACGGCATCGCCGAGATGAAGATCCTGCGGGCGGAGATTTCCGGTGCGCTTCGGCACTTCCTTCGCCTTTTTCTTATCGAGCTTGTTCATTTTTTCACGCAGAGCGGTACGTTTCTGCTCCATTTCGCGGACGGAAACATTCTCTTTTCCAAATTTCTGGAAATCGCGCATCGTCTGGTCGGCGTATTCCTTCGCCTCGCGGAGAATTCTCTGTGCCTCCTCGGTTGCATTGGAGATCATCTTTTTCTTTTCTTGCGTCGATCTGTTCCTGATTCTTGGCAAGGCTCTGCTTCAGTGATTCGACTTCCGCGCGGGTGCGGGCAAGCTCTTCTTTTTCGCGTTCCAGCGTGATCCGGTTCTGCTCGAGAGTAGTCAGAACGTCCTCAAACGATTCATCCTGCTCGCTGATTTCGTCTTTTGCCTTGTTGATGATGTAGTCCGGCAGGCCGAGTTTGCTGGAAATCGCAAATGCGTTGCTTTTTCCTGGAACGCCGACCAGCAGACGGTATGTCGGGCTTAAAGTCTCGACATCGAATTCACAGCAGGCATTTTCCACGCCCGGTGTGGATAAGGCATAGATTTTCAGTTCGCTGTAGTGTGTCGTTGCCATAGTGCGGATGCCGCGCTCGTGGAGCGTAGAGAGGATCGCGATGGCAAGCGCCGCGCCCTCTGTCGGGTCGGTACCGGCGCCGAGCTCATCGAACAGGACGAGGGAATTGCGGTCTGCCTTGTCGAGGAAGGAAACTACATTCGTCATGTGGGAGGAGAAGGTACTCAACGACTGCTCGATGCTCTGCTCATCACCGATATCGGCGTAAACCTCGTCGAAAACGGAAAGGGAGGAGCGGTCGAGTGCCGGAATGTGAAGTCCGGACTGGCCCATCAGTGTTAAGAGTCCGACCGTCTTTAAGGAAACCGTCTTACCGCCGGTATTCGGTCCTGTGACGATCAGAAGGTCGAAATCTTCGCCGAGCGACAGATCAATAGGAACGACTTTTTTCGCATTGATCAGCGGGTGGCGTGCCTTGCGCAGGTGGATTTTACCTTCGGTGTTGAAGATCGGCTCATTGGCGTTCTGCTCCATTGCAAGAGCGGCGCGCGCGAAGATGAAGTCAAGCTCTACCATGTTTTCGAGGTCGTAACGGATCTCATCGCGGTGCAGGTCTGCCTGGGCACTCAACGTAGAGAGGATGACCTCGATTTCTTTTTGCTTCTTCAATTTCCAGCTCACGGATATCGTTGTTCAGTTTGACAACAGCCATCGGCTCGACAAAGAAGGTGGAACCGGTCGAGGACTGGTCATGTACCATGCCAGGAACCTGGCCTTTGTACTCGGATTTGATCGGGATACAGTAGCGGCCGTCGCGCATCGTGATGACGGCATCCTGCAGATACGTGCGGTAGGAACCGTTGACGAGCGAGATTAACTGGCTGTGGATTTTTTCCTCACACGATTTGATGGAACGACGGATGCGGCGTAGATTCGGGCTTGCATCATCGCTGATTTCATCCTCGGAGAGAATACAGCGCCGGATTTCCGTGGAAAGCAGCGTCAGAGGCTCCAGTGTTTCGAAGAGATCTTCGAGGCTGTCCGGCGTCTGGTCCGCATTTTCGCGGCGGCCGTACGCTTTGACGCGTGCCGTGTTTTCCAGAAGTGCGGCGGTCTGCAGAAGCTCCGTGATGTTCATGGAGCTGCCGATTTCGAGACGCTTTAATGCGCCGCGGATATCTTTGGCATCACCAAAGGAAATGTGGCCTTTTTTAAAGAGCCGGGTGAGCGCGTCGTGTGTCTCGTGCTGCATCCGCGTAATCTGGGAGAGGGAAGAAGAAGGAACGAGCTCCAGACATTTCTTCCGGCCCAGCGGAGAACTGGCATACGAAGCCAGTTGTTCGATAATTTTGTCGTATTCGAGCGTTTTTAATGCTTTCTGATTCATAATACTTACCTTTTCGTAATTCATAATTCAGTCATTGTCTACAGATAACGCGGTATTTTTGATGCAATACCGCACGGATCTGATGTTACAGTTCACAGGTACCCTGCGAACTGTAACATTCGCAGCCCTCATTTAAAGTTTTGCTTCGCAAAGGAGGGCTGCTCACACCTGAAACTTTCTTACGCAGCGAAACAGCAAGTGTTTCACTGCTGAGTGAACAGTAGCGATCTGATCATATATCTGGGAAGTACAGACCGGAAGTGGAATGTGGGTCACAGGTTTTTCCACTCCCCCAATTATACCTTAAAAAAGAAAAGAAAGAAACCCCAAGAACGAGAAAATGCAGGATGTTGCGCAAATGAGAAAAAAAAATGTAACAGTCTTCATAAAATGTTCATATCTATCTGGTAAAGTTTTTTATATATGTGAAGATTGCGGAAGCGCATATGCGCAGAGCAGTTCGGTATGGAATACAGATGTATGGAGAAAGAAATGTATGGAAAATGACCCAAAACCTTACAAATTCATGAAAGAGAGCATCAAAAAGCAGCCGCCCGACTGGAAAAAGATTGTTCTTCTGATTGCCGGATGGCTGACACTTGCGGCGCTTGGCGGTCTGGTTGCGGCCGCGGTATTTGCGGTGACAGAGCCAAAGATTGCAGAAGCAGTTACCAGGGAAGAGACGCCGGCGAAAGTGGATATCCCGGGAGATGAGGATCCAAACAGCGGACAGGAGCCGGATGAGACAATTACCGCATCTTCGGCGAGTGCGTCGGTAGACAGCAGCGGCTCCGGTTCGGAAATCAGCAGTTCTACAGTGGATAGCAGTACTTCAGAAAGCAGTGTATCCGAAAGTACGGTTTCCGAAAGCACAGAGGAGAACGGAGCGGCAGAGGGAACGGAAAGCAGCACTTCCGAAGAGCCGGAGGAGGGCAGCGAGGTTTCCAGTGTCGATGGGGAAACGGATGCGGAGGAAAAGGACAGCAGCCTGAAAAATTATGAAGCGCTCTACCAGGATATGTTGGAAGTAACGGAAAAACCAAAACGAGCGCTGGTTACCGTCATCGGCATTACCAATCAGATGGACTATTTTAATCAGAACTATGAAAACCAGCAGCAGATTTCCGGACTGATCGTTGCAGACAATGGACAGGATCTTTTCATCCTGACGGAATACCGCATTGTGGAAAATGTGGAGCGGATTCAGGTTACGTTCTGGGATGAGACGATGGTGGATGCCACATACCAGCGCCACGATCCGAGCACCGGCCTTACGATTGTGAAGGTGGATGAATCGAAGCTGGATGAGGAAACACGGGACGGTCTTGCGGTTGCGCCGCTCGGCAGTTCGTATCTCGTCAGCCAGGGTGACCCGGTCGTGGCTGTCGGAAGCCCGGTCGGCTACAGCAATTCGATTGCGTACGGTGTGGTGACTTCGGTTACGAACAAGATTTCCGCGCTGGACAATGAGTACAATCTGCTGACCACCGACATCCTCGGCAGCACGGACGGCAGCGGCATTCTGGTAAATCTTGACGGCGAAATCGTCGGCATTATTGCGCAGAGTTACAGTGCCAAGGGAAACAACGTGGTGACGGGCATTGCGATTTCCCAGATCAAAAAGCTGATCGAAAATCTTTCCAACAACGTGAGCCGCGCGTATATCGGCATCCGCGGACAGGATGTCACAGAAGAACTTTCCGATAAAACCGGCATTCCAAAAGGCGTTCTCATCAGCCGCGTCGCAGACGATTCTCCGGCGATGATGGCGGGCATGAAAGAGTACGATGTGATTGTAAAGCTCGGGGAGCACAAGGTGGAGACGATCAAACAGTACCATGAGCAGCTGGGCAAACACAGCACAGGAGAAGTGGTTACCGCGACGGCGATGCGGAAAGGCGCCGAAGGATACGCGGAGATGACGTTTGATGTGACGATGGGGAAGCATAAAAAACAGAGGCTTTCGGGAGCAGAAAAAGCCGGTTTTAGCCGGTGGGGCTTCCGGAAGCTTTTTCTTTTCGAATGGTTTTCCACTGGCGGATGAAAAAATACGTGCATTCTGTATGAAAATCTGGTAGAATTGGTAAGGCATGCAGGAGCACAGGCTTTGCATCATAAAAACGGCATCATAGAAACAAAAACGGAACACTGTGTCCGCATTTATTTTAGAAAAAGAGGATTTATTTTTATGAAGTATATCAACGAACTCCGGGAAGGAAACCGCATTTCCGGAATTTATCTCTGCAAACATAAACAGTCGGCTGTTACCAAAAACGGAAAACAGTACGAAAACGTGATCTTACAGGATAAAACCGGTACGATCGATGCGAAAATCTGGGATCCGAATTCTATGGGAATCCGTGAATTTGAAGCACTGGATTATGTAGATATTATGGGAGATGTTTCCAGTTTCAATGGAGCACTTCAGGTTTCCATTAAAAATGCAAGAAAAGCGGAAGAGGGCGAATATAATCCGGCGGACTATCTGCCGACGAGCCGTTACGACATCAATACGATGTATCAGGAGCTGCTCTCCTGGATCGGAACGGTGAAAAATCAGTATCTCTCCGAACTGCTGACGTATTATTTTATCCAGGATCAGGAGACCGCAAAACGGTTCCGCATGAGCTCTGCGGCAAAAAGTGTTCACCACGGCTTTGTCGGCGGACTGCTGGAGCATACGTTAAGTGTCACCCGTTTCTGCGATTTTATGGTAAAATCGTATCCGATTCTGAACCGCGATCTGCTGATTACGGCAGCAATTCTGCACGATATCGGAAAGACGAAAGAACTCTCCTTATTCCCGCAGAACGATTACACCAATGACGGACAGCTGCTCGGCCACATCATGATCGGTGCGGAGATGGTACACGATGCGGCGCAGAAGATCGACGGTTTCCCACAGGAACTTGAGAATCAGTTAAAACACTGCATTTTGGCACATCACGGTGAGCTGGAATACGGTTCCCCGAAAAAACCGGCAATGGTAGAGGCGGTAGCGCTGAACCTGGCGGACAATGCCGATGCCAAAATGGAAACCCTGACCGAGCTGTTTGACGCAGCGCCGGCCGGCAATGAGTGGCTTGGCTACAACCGGTTCTTTGAGTCCAACATCCGCAGAACAGGAGACTTTTCATGAGCTATCAGAAAAATGATGTACTTGACGGTGAAAATTGAAGATATGGGACACGACGGAGAGGGTATAGGCAAATGCGAGGGCTATACCCTCTTTGTCAAGGACACCGTCATCGGCGATCTTGCCGAGGTAAAAGTGATCAAAGCAAAGAAAAAATTACGGCTACGCGCGCCTGATGCGCCTGATCGAGCCGTCCGTACACCGCGTCGAGCCGGTCTGCCCGGTTGCACGTCCGTGCGGCGGATGCCAGTTGCAGATGCTCGACTATGCGGAGCAGCTTCGCTTTAAGGAGAAGAAAATCGCCGGAAATCTCCAGCGCATCGGCGGCATGACGGAGATCCCGATGGAGCCGATCGTGGGGATGGAAAATCCGTTCCGCTATCGAAACAAAGCCCAGTTTCCGATCGGGCAGGATAGAAATGGAAAGCTGATTACGGATTTTATGCGGGAAGAACGCATCAGATCATGGAAAACCGGAACTGTTATCTGGGCGTGGAGCAGAACGAGGAGATTCTGAACCGCATTCTTGCCTGGATGGAGGAGAACGGCGTTCCGGCATACAACGAGGAGACCGGCAAAGGCCTGGTGCGCCATGTGCTGATCCGGTTTGGATTTATGACGAAAGAGATTATGGTCTGTCTCGTTGTGAACGGAAAGAAACTGCCGGCCGAGGAGAAACTCATCAAATCGCTGACAGAACTCGAAGGCATGACAAGCATTACCCTAAGCGCAAACCGTGAGCGGACCAATGTGATCATGGGAAAAGAAATCCGCGCCTGTGGGGACAGGGGTATATCACCGACTATATTGGAAACGTAAAATATCGGATCTCCCCGCTGTCCTTCTACCAGGTCAACCCGGCGCAGACGGAAAAGCTGTACGGTCTTGCCCTGGAATACGCAGGCCTCACCGGAAATGAGACGGTCTGGGATCTCTACTGCGGCATCGGAACGATTTCCCTGTTCCTCGCGCAGAAAGCCAAAAAGTCTACGGCGTCGAAATCGTCCGGAGGCAATCGCGGATGCGAAGAACAATGCGAAAATTAACGAGATCGAAAACGCTGAATTTTTCGTTGGAAAATCGGAAGAGATTCTTCCGGCCTACTACGAACAGTACGCCAAAGACCACCCGGGCGAACACGCCCACGCGGACGTCATCGTCGTCGATCCGCCGAGAAAAGGCTGCGAAGAAAACCTCCTCCACACCATGGCCAGCATGCAGCCGGACCGCATCGTGTATGTATCCTGCGATTCCGCAACGCTGGCACGAGATGGCAAATAAAACTTTGCAAAACCGAATAATACACTGAAACAAAGCAAGATAGAAGCTGTTGATGCGTTAGAAGATAACGTGTCAGCGGCTTTTTTTCTTTTTATATAATAGGAAAGTTCGACATTCGTCGAACTCTTGATAAAAAGAGCCCGCACAAAAGCGGGCATAGAAAACAGACGATAGATTAAAAGAAGTCGATGTAAAAACCTTCTTCAAATTCATCGTCATCGAGGTCATCATCCTCGGTAAGAAAATAGTGCATATCCAAAAGGTCAGAGTCTGTCATGTTTTTGACCAGATTGGATGTCATTCCCTCTGGAGGATTCTTGCTGTATTTTTGTCTGAGTTCCTCTATAAGCTTTGCATCCATGGTTTAAATTCCTCCCTGTCTGTTAATAAGTTCAGTATGATACAGACAGGCAGAAAAAATCAAGCAGAGCGGCATTTAGCTTTTGCCATGGCCCTTTCGTAAAGTTCTTGAAGAGGAACTCGTTTATGATTGTGATAGATTTTCTACTAAAAGCAATGCTGCGTGGACTTCAGAAGTAGAAGAACAGTTCGAGTATATGTATCGGCTGTTCTTTTTTTGCTTTTGAACTTTAAAATGGTAATGTTTTTCTTGTATACAGTAGAGAACCATAGTATAATAAAACCAGTTTTTTGCAAAAGTTTAAAAGCATAAAAGGACAATCGGCAAACCAGATGAAAGTCTGGGACGCAAAGCTACAGGGCGCAGGTGCTGTCTATGATACCTACCTCAGCAATTTCAGGAACGAGGATGGAAGCGTAAACTGGCTTCCTGTGTGTGCAGATGCCCATGGTTTTGTAGTGAACAAAGACCTTTTGAAAAAAATATGATATCCCGTTGCCAACAGATTACGAGTTTTGTTTCCGCCTGCCAGGCATTTGACAAAGTGGGTGTTCGTGGATTTACGGCAGACTATTCTTATGATTATACCTGTATGGAAACACTGCAGGGATTGTCTGCTTCAGAGCTGTCTTCTGTAGAAGGACGCAAGTGGCGGACGGTCTACAGTGACTCGGAAAATACAAAGAGAGAAGGTCTGGACGATACCGTCTGGCCAGAGGCTTTTGAACGTATGGAACAGTTTATTCAGGATACAGGGCTGAGTCAGGATGATCTGAATCTGAGTTATGATGATATAGTTGAGATGTATCAAAGTGGCAAGCTTTCCATGTACTTTGGCAGCTCTTCCGGTGTAAAAATGTTTCAGGATCAGGGCATTAACACAACATTTCTTCCATTCTTTCAGGAGAACGGTGAAAAGTGGATTATGACTACGCCATATTTCCAGGTGGCCTTAAACCGTGATCTGACAAAGGATGAAACACGCAGAAAGAAAGCAATGGAGGTACTGGATACAATGTTTTCAGAGGATGCGCAGAACAGGATCATTAGTGATGGACAGGATCTGTTAAGCTACAGTCAGGAGGTGGATATGCAGCTTACGGAATATCTGAAAGATATAAAACCTGTGATCGAAGAAAACCATATGTATATCCGTATTGCGTCAAGTGACTTTTTTTTCTCTGTTTCCAAGGATGTGGTTTCCAAAATGATCTCAGGAGAATACGATGCAGGGCAGGCTTATCAGTCATTTAATTCTCAGCTTCTTAAGGAAGAATCTACTTCCGAGGATATCGTGCTGGATTCACAGAAGTCTTATTCCAACCGTTTTCATAGCAGCGGCGGGAACTCGGCATATTCTGTCATGGCAAACACCCTACGTGGCATTTATGGTTCAGATGTGCTGATCGCAACCGGAAACAGCTTTACGGGAAATGTGCTGAAAGCCGGTTACACAGAAAAATGGCAGGTGACATGATCATGCCAAATGGTCTGGCGGCTTACAGCAGCAAGATGAGTGGGGCTGAGCTGAAAGAAATAATCAAAAACTTTGTAGAAGGCTATGAGGGAGGATTTATTCCGTTTAACCGTGGCTCTTTGCCAGTGGTTAGTGGTATTTCTGTGGAAATTAATGAAACGGAAGATGGCTATACATTAAGTAAAGTTACAAAGGATGGAAAGGCAGTTCGGGATGAGGATACTTTCACGGTGACCTGTCTTGCCACACCGCAGCATATGGAAACTTATCCTGTAGATGAAAATATGATATTTGATGGAGGAGCTACATCTGTGAAAGATACCTGGACAGCATATGTTTCAGGTGGTAATGCCGTTCTTGCAGAACCTGAAGATTACATAACCCTGAGGTGAGAAAAATGGATATTAAGAATCATAATACAAAAAGAGAGAAACATGTCAGGAAAAAAAGGATTAAGAATAGTTGCTTTTCTTCTTCTCTTTATAGGAGTTGTTCTGGCTGTTTTCCGATATTATAAGTTTATGTCGAAATCTATTTACGAGGAAAGTGTTTCTCATCTGACGGAAGTTCTTCATCAGTCTGATCAGATGCTGAGAGAACTGACAAATAAGAACCTGACTTACCTCCATATTTGGGGCGAGAATCTGCAGAATACCTCCAGTGAAGACGAAATCCGTGATTATTTAAAGAAAGCGCAGGAAGATGCCGGCTTTTTGGAATTCTTTTTTCTATCATCTGACGGTGACTACAAGATGGCGACAGGTGAAACCGGGTATCTTGGATTACAGGAAAATATTGAAGAGGATATCCGGCAGGGAAATGATGTGATAGCGAATGCAGCAGTTCCCGGAAAATCCCAGCTGCTTGTTTTTGCCACACCTAAGGCGCATGGAATTTATCAGGGATTTGAATATGATGCGATTGCCATTGCTTATGAAAATTCTGATATCGTAGATGTACTGGATATTTCTGCTTTTGATGTAAATGCCCAGAGTTTTATTATTCATCCGGATGGTCGTGTTGTGATTGATCATTCTTCCGAGTTATGGGGGAACGTGTATAATTTCTTCGGTTTTCTGAGTAGGCATTCTGATATGTCTGAAAAAGAGATCAATGTCCTTTTGGAGAAGTTTAAAGCGGGACGTACTGATGCGATGTTGCTGAATCTGGATGGAAGAAATTATTATCTGGTCTATGAAAAATCGGATATTCAGGACTGGATGTTTCTGGGACTTGTCCAGGCTGATATTGTCAATGCCAGTATGAACAATCTGCAGTTTACCACGATGCTTCTTGTTGGAGCTGTTGTACTTTGCATTGCTGCCTTTTTTATCAGTCTTATTATCCAGAAAAACAGGAAAAATCTCAGAAGAAAGGATGTGGAGATCTGGTACCGTGATGAGCTGTTTCAAAAGCTTTCCATGAATGTGGATGACGTTTTCCTGATGCTGGATGCCCAAACATATCAGACGGATTACGTCAGCCCTAATGCGGAAAAACTGCTGGGTATTACAGTAGAACAGATTCGCAAGGATATTCGTGTTTTAAGAAAACTGCACCCTGCAGATTCTGAAGACTCGCAGAAGAATCATCTGAAAGAAATTCCGGTTCATGAACAGCAGGGTGGGATTGTGAATTTATACATCGGAAGACAGGGGAAAGGCGCTGGTTTCATAATATTGCAATGGGAAGTGAGGTAAACGGGGAAAAGAAATATATTCTGGTTATGTCAGACCGTACCTCTGACCGGAAAATGAACCAGGCTCTTTCTGAGGCAGTCCATGCGGCAGAGACTGCAAATAGGGCGAAGAGTATTTTTCTTTCCAATATGTCTCATGATATCCGGACACCAATGAATGCGATTATTGGATTTACAACATTGGCTGCAAGTAATATTGATGACAAAAAAAGGGTTCAGGATTATCTGGGCAAAATTCTTTCTTCCAGTAAGCATCTGCTTTCTTTGATCAATGATATATTGGATATGAGCCGTATTGAAAGCGGAAAGATCCATCTGGAAGAAACAGAAGTCTGTCTGTCGGATGTGCTTCATGATCTGAAGACGATCATCAGTGGACAGATTCATGCGAAGCAGCTGGAGCTTTATATGGATGCCATGGATGTTACGAATGAGGATGTCTATTGTGACAAACTGCGGCTGAACCAGATACTGCTGAATCTTTTGTCAAATGCGGTTAAGTTTACTCCGGCAGGCGGAACCGTTTCTGTCCGTCTCAGACAGTACCCGGGAAAAGCAAAAGGCAGCGAACTGTATGAATTTCGGGTAAAGGATAATGGAATTGGCATGAGTCAGGAGTTTGCACAGAAGATCTTTTCTCCTTTTGAGCGGGAGCGGACTTCTACAGTCAGCAGGACTCAGGGTACGGGACTTGGAATGGCCATTACCAAGAACATCGTGGATATGATGGGCGGTACTATTGAGGTTCAGACAGAGCAGGACAAAGGCACCGAGTTTATAGTCCGTCTGCCATTTCGGACTCAGCCTGAGCATCATCGCATAGAGAAGATTTCGGAACTAGAGGGTCTTAAGGCATTGGTTGTAGACGATGACTTTAACACCTGTGACAGTGTAACAAAGATGCTTGTAAAGGTTGGAATGCGTTCGAAATGGACAGTCTCGGATGTATAAAGGAGAAAAGAGGCTGTTCTCCGTGCACGACAGTCAATGGAGCTGGGGATGCATTTCATGCTTATATCATCGATTGGCGTCTGCCGGATATGAATGGAATTGAAGTTACACGTCAGATCCGCAGTCTTGATGACAATACGCCGATCATTATTCTGACGGCATACGACTGGTCAGATATCGCAAAACAGAAGCCAGAACTGCAGGAGTGACTGCATTTTGCGCGAAACCTCTGTTTATGTCAGATATCAGAGAGATAACTAATGACATATTTTATATCAGTTTTTTCTGTTTACACAAAACTTGAAACAGTCTCAATTACCGCTCTGTAGATTACAGCACAATTAAAAACTTTGTTTTCAATGTTACTAAGGATATCCGCATGACAGACATACCTACATGGAAACAGAAATTAGAACAGCAGTATATCAATCTTGCATTTGACCCTGCAGCATTGAGTGATTTATCGAAGAAGGAGG
>VOFC01004291.1_pt1 | contig 123585 bp, 150 predicted proteins | sample 5384161 | NCBI WGS metagenome assembly VOFC01 (sample SAMN12384722, study PRJNA508395) | human gut metagenome | isolation source: healthy gut B | host: Homo sapiens
CGATGGCGCAAAGGTCATCCTGTGCAGCCATCTGGGCAAGCCCAAGAACGGCCCCGAGGCAAAGTTCAGCCTGGCACCCGTTGCTGTGGCTCTGAGCGCAAAGCTGGGCAAGACCGTTGTGTTTGCTGACGACGACAACGTTGTGGGCGAGAACGCAAAGGCTGCTGTTGCTGCCATGAACAACGGCGATGTCGTTCTGCTGCAGAACACCCGTTTCCGCAAGGAAGAGACCAAGAACATGCCCGAGTTCAGCGAAGAGCTGGCTTCTCTGGCTGATGCATATGTTGACGATGCATTCGGCAGCTGCCACCGTGCACACTGCTCCACTGCAGGTGTCACCGACTTCATCAAGGATACCGCTGTCGGCTACCTGATGGAGAAGGAGATCAAGTATCTGGGCAACGCTGTGAACGATCCCGTTCGTCCCTTCACCGCTATTCTGGGCGGCGCAAAGGTCGCAGACAAGCTGAATGTTATCTCCAACCTGCTGGAGAAGGTCGATACCCTGATCATCGGCGGCGGCATGGCTTACACCTTCGTCAAGGCTCAGGGCTACGAGGTCGGCAAGAGCCTGTGCGACGATTCCAAGCTGGATTACTGCAAGGAAATGATGGCCAAGGCTCAGGAGAAGGGCGTGAAGCTGCTGCTGCCCGTTGATGCTGTCTGCATCAAGGACTTCCCCGATCCCATCGACGCTCCGGTTGAGACCACTGTTGTTCCCGTCACCGCGATCCCGGCTGACATGGAAGGCTGCGACATCGGCCCCGAGACCATGAAGCTGTTTGCCGATGCTGTCAAGGCATCCAAGACCGTTGTGTGGAACGGCCCCATGGGCGTGTTCGAGAACCCCACTCTGGCAGCTGGCACTCTGGCAGTTGCTAAGGCTATGGCTGAGAGCGACGCTACCACCGTGATCGGCGGCGGCGACAGCGCAGCAGCTGTGCAGCAGATGGGTCTGGGCGACAAGATGACCCACATCTCCACCGGCGGCGGCGCTTCTCTGGAGTATCTGGAGGGCAAGGAGCTGCCCGGCATCGCAGTTATTCAGAACGCATAATCTGATCCCGGCATCATAATGGGTGCGGCGGCTTTAGCGCCGCCGCATCTTTTTGTTTGTGCAGAGCTTTCTGCACGATAGAAGGTAAATAAAGGAGATAGAGTATCATGGATAAGGCAAAGCGTAAGGCTATCATTGCAGGCAACTGGAAGATGAACAAGACTGCCTCCGAGGCTGCTGTTCTGGTGGATGAGCTGGTCCCCGCCGTGCAGGACGCAGGCTGCGAGGTGGTTATCTGCACCCCGTATACCGATCTGGTCACCGCTGTGGAAAAGACCAAGGGCACCAACATCCATGTGGGTGCTGAGAATGTTCACTTCGAGAAGTCCGGCGCTTTCACCGGCGAGATCAGCGCTGACATGCTGGTGGATCTGGGCGTGGAGTACGTCATTGTGGGCCACTCTGAGCGCCGCCAGTACTTCGCCGAGACCGACCAGACCGTGAACAAGCGCGCTCTGGCTGCTCTGAACGCCGGTCTGAAGGTCATCATCTGCGTGGGCGAGAGCCTGCAGCAGCGCGAAGAGGGCGTGACCGAAGAGCTGGTGCGTATGCAGACCAAGATCGCTCTGCGTGATGTGACCGCTGAGCAGATGGCAAATGTCGTGATCGCTTACGAGCCCATCTGGGCCATCGGCACCGGCAAGACCGCTACTGCCGATCAGGCTGAGGAAGTCTGCGGCCAGATCCGCAAGGTGATCGGCGAGGTGTACGGCGAGGCAGTTGCCGAGGCTACTACTGTCCAGTACGGCGGCAGCATGAACGCCAAGAACTGCGAAGAGCTGCTGAGCAAGAAGGACGTGGACGGCGGCCTGATCGGCGGCGCATCCCTGAAGGCTCCCGACTTTGCAGTGATCGTCAATGCAGCCACCAAGGGCTGATCGACGGTTTAAATCAGCTGTTTCAGCGCCCGGCTGCGCCGCATTTCCAGCGCTGTGCCGGGCGCTGATTTGTTAAATTCAAAGGAGATTCAATTTTATGGCAAAGAAACCTGTTCTTCTGTGCATCATGGATGGCTTCGGCTGGGTGCCGGAGGAGACCTTCGGCAACGCCGTGGTCGCCGCCAAGAAGCCCCATCTCGATGCTCTGATGGCAAAATATCCCATGACCACCATCGATGCTTCCGGTATGGCCGTCGGCCTGCCCGATGGCCAGATGGGCAACTCTGAAGTTGGCCACACCAACATGGGCGCAGGCCGCATCGTGTATCAGCAGCTCACCCTCATCACCAAGTCCATCAAGGACGGCGAGATGCTCCAGAACCCGGTTCTGGTCAAGAACATGAAGGCTGCCATCGATGCCGGCAAGGCCATCCATCTGATGGGTCTGGTGGGCACCGGCGGTGTGCACAGCCACGCAGACCACTGGTTCGGCGTGCTGGAAATGGCAAAACATCTGGGTGCAAAGAACGTTTACCTGCACTGCATCACTGATGGCCGTGATACCGACCCGCACTCCGGCAAGGGCTTCCTGGCCGACCTGCAGGCCAAGCTGGACGAGTTGGGCATCGGCAAGATCGCCAGCGTCTCCGGCCGTTACTACGCCATGGACCGCGATAACAACTGGGATCGTGAAGAGAAGGCATATGCTGCCTTTGTCTACGGCGAGGGTAATCATGCCGCCAACGCTGCCGAGGCCATCGAGGCTTCCTATGCAGCAGACAAGACCGATGAGTTCGTTCTGCCCTGCGTCACCTGTGAGGGTGGCCGCGTGCAGGATGGCGACACCGTCATCTTCATGAACTTCCGCCCCGACCGTGCCCGCCAGATGACCCGTATCTTCTGCGACGATGCGTTCACCGGCTTTGAGCGCCGCGGCGGCCGCAAGCAGGTGAACTATGTCTGCATGGCCGAATACGATGCCACCATGCCCAACTGCGAGGTCGCCTATCCGCCTGTGGAGCTGAAGAATGTTCTGGGCCAGTACCTGTCCGAGAATGGCAAGACTCAGCTGCGCATTGCCGAGACCGAGAAGTACGCTCATGTTACCTTCTTCTTCAACGGTGGCGTGGAGGCTCCCTACGAGGGCGAGGACCGCTGCGTGATCCCCAGCCCGAAGGTCGCCACCTATGACCTGAAGCCTGAGATGAGCGCCCCCGATGTTGCTGCCGAGTGCGTCAAGCGCATCGAGAGCGGCAAGTACGACGTGGTCATCCTGAACTTCGCAAACTGCGATATGGTCGGCCACACCGGCGTTTTCGAGGCTGCGGTCAAGGCCGTGGAAGCTGTTGACACTGCCGTCGATCAGGTGGTCACTGCTGTGCTGAAGGCTGGCGGCTGCGCTTTCCTGACCGCTGACCACGGCAACGCCGAGAAGATGAAGAACCCCGACGGCACTCCGTTCACCGCCCACACCACCAACGTCGTGCCTTTCGTGGCCATCGGCTGCGGCGATGTGAAGTTGCGCGAGGGCGGCTGCCTGGCCGACATCGCACCCACCATGCTGCCCTATATCGGCCTGCCCGTCCCGGCAGAGATGACCGGCAAGAGCATCATCGCTGAGTAAACCTTTTTCTGAAAATAACGCAAGCGCCCCGCAGCTCGGTAACAGAACAGCCCTGGGGCGTTTTTTGGTATTTGGCTTTTCAGCGCTTTTTCGACCCAGATGGACATCCGCGCTGGTAGAGATGTCACCGAGGAGGACGGTGTCCATCTTGATGACTGCAGGTGACGGCCAGCGCTGATTGGAGTCGCTGCCGGTGAGCACCGAGGCGGGCAGGTTCTTGAGGGTCAGCACGGCGGTGCCGTCGGACAGGTCGCCGCTCAGAGAACCGTCATAGGTTCACCTCGCCGATGGGAATGCCGGTGAGACAGCCAGTCATATTCATGGAAGAGAGCTGCTTGACCGGAAGCTCGAGGGTGAAGGTGCCGTTGGGCTGGCGGGTGAGGGTAGCTTCGCGGGCGGTGTCTACGGCGCTGTCGGCCATCGACTCCTTATCCCCGGTCTCCCGCCAGAACCGGACGCCGACACTCATCTTGACGGCGGCGGCACTGGCACTGACCGCCAGCGTCAGGAGCAGCAGCAGCGAGACGAGGACCGCCCCGGTGCGTCTGTTCGGATGCTTCAAAGAAATCGTCATATTCAAAAATCGACCTTTCCAGCCGCAGGCGGCTATTCTGTGCGTTCCAAAACGGAACGGAATGGGAACAGCCCTTTTGTCACCGCAAAAATAACATATTCAGAAGAAAAAGTCAATCTGGCTTGTGATGGTTTCACAAAAATGTTTCACATAAGACACATCTTATGGAAGAAAAACACAGACTTTGCCGAAGACACAAAAAAGCCGCCTCCCGGCAAACGGGAAGCGGCAGAAAGTCAGGAGCTTAGACCTCGAAGTTGGGATCGTCTTTCAGCACGTGGATGCTGGTCATAAAGGGGCTCTGCTCAGGATCCTGGAACGGAGCCTCCTTGACGTACTTGTTCAGTGCGATGGCAGTGCGGGCGGGGTCGGCGATGGTGCCTGCACCGCCGATGCAGCCGCCGGGGCAGCCCATGCCCTCCAGAAGATAGCCGTTGTACTTGCCGGCCTTAGCCAGCATCAGCAGCTTCTTGCACTCGGCCAGGCCCTGAGCCGACGCGATCTTGACTTCCATGTCGGGATGCCACTCCTTGACCTTGTCGGCAACGGCCTTGGCAACGCCGCCGGACTGTGCGAAGCCGCGGCCGGCACCGGAAGCGTGGACCAGATCGATCTCGGGGTCGACTTCCAGCGGCCACGTCGATATCCTTGGCCTCAATGATGCCGGCCAGCTCCTCAAAGGTCAGCACGAAGTCCACGTCGGAGCGGACGGTACGGCGGGAAGCCTCCAGCTTCTTGGCGGCGCAGGGTCCGATGAAGCACATACGGGCCTCCGGGTCGGCCTGCTTCATCATGCGGGCAGTGAACACCATGGGGGTCATGGTCATGGAGATGTTCTTGGCAAGGTCCGGGAAAGCGGTCTTGGCCATCATGCTCCAGGCCGGGCAGCAGGAAGTTGCCATGAAGTTCAGCTTGCTCAGGAACCTCTTCCAGGAAGTCGTGGGCCTCATCCACGGTACACAGGTCGGCACCGATGGCGACCTCGACCACATCACGGAAGCCCACGGCTTTCAGCGCAGCTTTCAGCTTGCCGGTGGAAGCCAGGCCCGGGAACTGGTTGACGAACGCGGGAGCAACGAGCGCATAGATGCGGTCGCCGCGGTTGAAGCCCTGAATGAGCTGGTAGATCTGGCCCTTGTCGGCGATGGCGCCAAAGGGGCAGTTGACCAGACACTGGCCGCAGGACACGCACTTGCTGTAATCAATTTCCGCGCGGCCCAGCTCATCGGAGTGGATGGCACCCATGCCGCAGGCAGCGGCACAGGGGCGCTCGGTCTTGACGATGGCGTTGTAGGGGCAGACGGTCACGCAGCGGCCGCACTTGATGCACTTCTCCTGATCAATGATAGAACGGCCGCTCTCCCAGGTGATGGCTTTCTTGGGGCAGACCTCCATGCAAGGGTGTGCGAGGCAGCCCTGGCACAGGTCGGAGACCTTGACCAGCTTCTCGGGGCAGCGGTTGCAGGCAAACTTGATCACGTTTACCAGCGGGGGGTCATAATACTTATCGGCAATGGAAGCGTCCTCCAGACCGGAGACGACGCTGTTGTGCTCGTCCATGCGGCGGGTGGGCAGGCCCATGGCCAGACGAACGCGCTCCTCGACGATGGCGCGCTCGAGGAAGATGTCCTTGCGCAGCTTGCCTTCCTCACCGGGGATGATGGTGTAAGGGATCTTACGCATCAGGTGGTTGGCGGCTTCGCCCTTGACGTTGGCGTAGGCCATCCGTGCCACCTCGGTAAAGACCTGGCGGCGAATCTGGATGACCGTCGTGTTGATTCCTCTAAAACTCATTCCAATCTCTCCTTGCTTTGAAACAACAGAACAAAAGCACCGGCCTCTGGTACGCGGCAAAAACGACCGCCATTTTCTCCGGGGCATTTGGTACTGGGCTGCTGCAAACAGCCGGATGCCCCGAATAATCCCTTTTATTGTAGCATAAACCCTTCGGGAAGAAAAGGGAAAAGCCTAAAATTCGTTATGAAATTCACAACTGGTATATCTTGCACAAATGCGAACAAATGGATTTGCAACTACAAAACGGCAAAAGCTTGAACGGCTAAGCTTACACCATCTCGGCCCGGACGCGCTCGCCGTCGTAGCTGCCCAGCCGGACATGGACAATCTCGCCGCTCTTATGGCCCGGGGCCGAGACCACGACAGGAACATACAGCCGGGTGTAGCCGGTGAAGAGGGTGCCGGAGAGGGGGTCTCCAGCAGAACGTCGTCTTCGCTGCCCTCGCAGGCAGCCAGCACCTCGCGGCGGATGCCCTCGGCGATGGCGTTCATCTCCCGGCTGCGGGCCTGCTTCTCGCGCTCGTGACCTGATCGGGGAAGTCGTAGGCGGGGGGGTGCCGCTGCGGCGGGAGTAGGGGAAGACGTGTACTTTCAGGAATCCGATCTTTTTCAGGAACGCGCGGCTCTCCTCAAATCTTCCTCGGTCTCCCCGGGGAAACCGCAGATGCAGTCGGTGGTAAAGCTGACGGGACGCCCGCCGTAGGCGGCACGGAGCTGGCTGACCACCTCGGCATACTGCTCGGCGGTATAGGTGCGGCGCATTCGGCGCAGCGTGGCAGTGCAGCCGCTCTGCAGGCTCAGGTGGTACTGGGGGCAGAGCTTGTCCACTGCAGCCAGCCGGGTGATGGACTCGGGCGTCAGCATATCGGGGTCGAGGCTGCCCAGCCGGATGCGCTCGATGCCCTCCACCCGGGCGCACTTCTCCACCAGCTCCACGAGGTTGGTGCCGGTGTCGAGGCCGTAGCTGGGCAGGGAGATGGCGCTGAGCACCACTTCCCGGTAGCCGGAGGCGGCCAGCTGGCGCAGCTCGGCGAGGATGCTCTCCTCCGTGCGGCTGCGCACCGGGCCCCGGGCACGGGGGATGACGCAGTAGGCGCACTGGCGGTTGCAGCCGTCCTCCACCTTGATGAAAGCGCGGGTGTGGGTCTCAAACCGCTCCACGGGCAGTTCCTCGAACTGCTCGCCCTTCGCGTGGGGCGCAATGGCCACGATCCGCTCATGGCCGTCCAGCAGCTTGAGCACATTGTCGAGGATGGCTTTCCGGTCGCCGTTGCCGCAGACCAGATCGGCCTCCAGAAACCGAGCGGCTTCCTCGGGGAAAGCCTGGGGTAGCAGCCGGTCAGCACCGTGACGGCACCGGGGTTCTCCCGCTTGGCCCGGCGGAGCCACTTGCGGCTCTTCTGGTCGCCAAAGTTGGTGACGGTGCAGCTGTTCACCACAAACACATCGGCCTCTTCCCCCTCCGGCACGATGGTGAACCCGGCGGAGCGGAACATCTGTTCCAGCGCCCCGGTCTCGTTCAGATTGACTTTGCAGCCAAGGGTATAAAAACAAACTCGCATGGGGTGTCCTTTCCAAAACCTCTCCGATTTTTCCCCTGTCGGGAAAGCTGGCTGCGAAGCAGAAAACATAATAAACCATCCTATTATAGCAGATTTTTCCCGGCGAGAAAAGAGCATTGCGGCCTCTTTTTTTGCATAGAATGCAATCAGAGCAGACACCGCGGGGAGGGACGAGGAATGGAACGAAAGAATTTTGCGGTGCTGTGCGCAGCGGTGCTCTGCTTCTGGCTGTTTGCACTGGCCCTTGGGACGGCGGAGGGGTGGGCCTGCGGGCTGTCATGGCCCGGCGGGAGGGCCGTCAGCGCCGACGCAGGCCGGCGGGTGGAACCTGCCCTGCCCGGCGGCAGCGCTGCGCTCCGGCACTCTCCCTCAACTGCCGCGCTGCCATCCTGATTGAGCAGGGGAGCGGACGGGTCCTGTACGAGAAGAATGCCGACGAGCGGGTCCCCATCATCGCCTCCATCACCAAGGTGATGACCCTGCTGCTTGCTTTCGAGGCTGTCCACGACGGGCGGCTGACCATGGAGACGCCGGTGCCGGTGAGCGAACACGCCTACCACATGGGCGGCAGCCAGATCTGGCTGGAGCCGGGGGAGCAGTTCACCTTGGATGAGATGCTCCGGGCCATCTGCGTTTCCAGTGCCAATGACGCCGCCGTGGCCGTGGCCGAGCTGGTGGGCGGCAGTGAGCCCGCTTTTGTGGAGCAGATGAATGCCCGGGCGGCCTCAGCTGGGGATGGAGCAGACGTCGTTCCGCAACGCCTGCGGGCTGGATACGGAGGGCCACCTTTCCACCGCCCGGGACGTGGCCGTCATGAGCCGGGAGATCCTGACCCACTGCCCCGAGGTGCTGCATTATTCTGGCATCTGGACGGATACCCTCCGCAACGGGCAGACCCAGCTCGTCAACACCAACAAGCTCCTCAAGCGGTACGAGGGCATCACCGGCCTCAAGACCGGCACCACCAGCGGGGCAGGGGTCTGCATTTCGGCCAGTGCCACCCGGGATGGGCTTCCCTCATCGCCGTTGTCTTGGGGGCACCCAGCAGCGCCGACCGCTTCAACGCCGCCACGACGCTTCTGGACTACGGCTTCGGGGCCTATGAGGCCGCGCCGCTGCCAAAACTCCAGGCACAGCCGCTGCAGCTCACGGTCAGGGAAGCGCGGCGGGCAGCGTCCCGCTGGATTACTCGCCCTGCGGGACGGTGCTGGTGGAGAAGGGGACAGCGGGGCGTCCCTGTACACCGAGCTGACCCTGCCGCAGGAGCTGGAAGCCCCGGTGGAGCAGGGGGACAGACGCTGGGCAAAGCCGCGTCTATCAGGGGGAAGCCTTCTGGAAGAGTACGAAGTGCTTGCTGCCACCGATGCGCCGAGGATGACTGTCCGGGATGCCATCGCCTGCTGTGGGAGAGCCTCACCGGCGTGTCCTGACCGAAAACGGACACAGGACCGCCCAAAAGCGGTTTGTTCAGCACAACAAAATGCCTTGTCCGCCTGTACAAAAGATGTAAGAGCATACAAAACAACACTATTAAAATTGTATGAAAAGCGAGGATTTTGGCCTTGACTTTGCCCGGCGGGAACGGTACACTTATACCAAGAAAAACCCTCGCCGGGCAAAGAGCCCGTAAAATGTTTTGGAGGTTTTGATAGAATGAGTCTCGCTCTGAATACAAAGCACCTTTCCTTTCATTAAGGAAGAAGGAGTATCAAGGCCATCTACCCCCAGGTAGAGGCCGCACACAAGACACTGGAAGCCAAGAACGGCCCCGGCAGCGACTTTTTGGGCTGGATGTATCTGCCCCGTGATTATGATAAGGAAGAGTTCGCCCGCATCAAGGCAGCTGCTGCCAAGATCCGCGAGGACTCCGACGTTCTGGTGGTCGCGCGGCATCGGCGGCAGCTATCTGGGCGCACGCGCCGTCATCGAGGCCGTCAAGGCCAGTACCACAATGAGCTGGACAATGGCCTCAAGATCTACTTCTGCGGCAACAGCATCAGCCCCACTTATCTGAATGATATCATCGCGCTGTGCAAGGGCAAGCGCTTCTCCATCAACGTCATTTCCAAGTCCGGCACCACCACCGAGACCTCTCTGGCCTTCCGCGTGCTGCGCAGGCTGCTGGAAGACGAGATGGGCGTGGAAGAAGCCAACAAGCGCATCTACGCCACCACCGACCGCGCCAAGGGCACCCTCAAGCAGCTGGCTGACGCACAGGGCTGGCCCACCTTCGTGGTCCCCGATGATGTCGGCGGCCGCTACTCCGTCCTTTCCGCTGTCGGCCTGCTGCCCATCGCTGCCGCTGGGATCAGCATCGACGACGTCATGCAGGGCGCAGCCGACGCGATGGAGCGCTTCTCCGTGCTCAGCCCCGACAACGACGCCTTACAAGTATGCGGCCATCCGCAACATCCTGTACCGCAAGGGCAAGAGCATCGAGATCCTCGAGTGCTATGAGCCGAACTTCACCCTCATGAACGAGTGGTACAAGCAGCTGTTCGGTGAGAGCGAGGGCAAGGACAACAAGGGTCTGTTCCCCGCAAGCTGCATCTTCTCCACCGACCTGCACTCCATGGGTCAGTTCATTCAGGAAGGCGCCCGCACCATGTTCGAGACCATCGTGGACGTCAAGAAGCCCGCGAAGGACCTCTTCATCGATAAGCTGGAGGGCAACTTCGACGGCCTGAACTTCCTGGCCGACCAGAACATGAGCGTGGTCAACCGCAAGGCCATGGAAGGCACCATCCTCGCCCACACCGACGGCGGCGTGCCCGAGGTCGTCATCGAGGTGGACGACCTCAGTCCGCTACAATGTCGGCTACATGATCTACTTCTTCTGGCGTGCATGCGCCTGCAGCGGCTATCTGCTGAGCGTCAACCCCTTCAACCAGCCGGGCGTCGAGAGCTATAAGAAGAATATGTTTGCACTGCTGGGCAAGCCGGGCTACGAGAACCTGACCGCTGAGCTGGAAGCAAAGCTCAAGTAAAGGCAAAGGATTAAAAAATGATCTCCCGCCGTAAGGCGTGGAAAATACAGGAGGACAGAACTATGATTAAACTGATTGTTGGCACCAAAGGCTCCGGTAAGACCAAGGCTATGATCGACATGATCAACGATTCGGTCAAGACCTCCAAGGGCAACGTCGTTGTCGTCGAAGAAGGGCATGAAGCTGACCTACGACATCGCTCCCGCTGCTCGTCTGATCGACCTGGACGAGTACAAGGTCTCCGGCGGCGAGATGCTGTACGGCTTTGTGGCCGGCCTGCTGGCAAGCAACTATGACATCACCGACCTGTACATCGACGGCATCCTCAAGGTGCTCAACCACGATATCAACCGTCTGGGCGTTGTGCTGGACGAGATGGCAGCCATTGCCGGCGATACCGTCAAGGTCACTGTCACCGTCAGCGCGGACGAGGCAGCTCTGCCGCACGATCAAGAAGTACCTGTAAGGCTTCTGGCATTCTGATTCTGAACTGATCCCAATCGGGCAGGAAACCGGAGAAATTAAAATTTTTTCGGTTTTCTGCCTGTTTTGGTGTTGACAAAGGTTTGCTTTGGCGCTATACTAACAAAGCAGCCTTTTATGAGGTGTACTATGCAATTTGACCTGAGAAAGTTTATCGCAACCGGCGCAAGACCCTACCATGCGGAGTTTCCCTGTGATTTGTCTGCAAAGGATTTTGCCGGTGCAAGGATCAGCCAACCGGTCACGGCGTGTTTTGACGCTGAGACGGATGGAGAAGAGGTCCGGATGACACTGCGGGCAAAAGCATTGGTGCACGGCGAGTGCGCCCGCTGTCTGGACCCTGTTGAGAGGGAAGAGACAGTTGAAGCGGAGTGGACGGTAAAGGGAGCGGGATCTGGACGACCCGGATTTCGATCTGCCGCTCAATGAAAAAAGGTCATCTGGATGTGGATGAGTGGCTTTGCCAGGAGTTCCTGTTCCAGATCCCAACGGTGCTGCTCTGCAGCCCCTGACTGCCCGGGATTGTGTCCCCGGTGCGGGAAAAAGATGGCGGAATGTACCTGCCCCCCGGCAGAAGATGAAGCCGCTCCCGCAGACGCAAGGCTAGCGATCCTCAAATCACTGCTGAACTGAGAAACCCATCAAGGAGGTGCAAAAATATGGCAGTACCTAAGAGACATCTTTCCAAGGCCCGCCGCGACAAGCGTCGCAGCAATGTTTGGAAGCTGGAGGCCCCCGCACTGGTCAAGTGCAGCAACTGTGGCTCTCTGAAGCTCCCCCACCAGGCATGTGGCAACTGCGGTTACTACAAGGGCGAGGAAGTCATCAAGAAGGGCTAATTTGCGCAGAATTGGTGGCACATTGGTGTTATGTACAGAAGGGGAGGGCGCAATGCCTTCCCCTTCTTGCTTTGTTTCTGTTTCTGGGAGGTGAGAGCATGGCAATCAAAATCGAGCGTGTGGAACCGGGCAGCGAAGCCGAGGCGCTGGGCCTTGCGCCCGGTGACGAGCTGCTGGCCGTGGATGAAAACGAGCTGAACGACTCGCTGGATTACGATTTTTATACCGACAGCAAAAGCTTTCACCTGAAAGCAAGGGTGGCGGACGGCATCCGGGAGTGGGACGTCCAGCGCGCCGAGCGCGGCCCCTTTGGCTGCGATTTTTCCACCTATCTGGGTGACCAGAAGCATTCCTGCTCCAACCACTGCATGTTCTGCTTCATTGACCAGCTCCCTCCGGGGATGCGGGAGAGCCTTTATTTTAAGGATGATGATGAGCGCCTTTCGTTCCTGTTTGGCAACTACATCACCATGACCAACATGCAGGACCATGAGATCGACCGCATCATCAAGATGCACATTTCGCCCATCAACATCTCGGTCCACACCACCAACCCCCAGCTCCGGGTGCGGATGCTGGCCAATAAGCGGGGCGGAGAGGTGCTCAAGTACCTGCCCCGGCTGGTGGAGGGCGGCATCGCGGTCAACTGCCAGCTGGTGCTCTGCCGTGGCGTCAACGACGGCGACGAGCTGCGCCGCACCCTTGCCGACCTGCTGGAACTGACCCCCATGGTGCAGAGCATTGCAGCCGTGCCCTGCGGCATTACCGATTACCGCCAGAACCTCTTCAAGCAGACCCCCTACGATGCGGCCAGCAGCGCCGAGGTCATCGACATCATGGAAGAGTTTGGCGATGAGTGCAAGCGCCGCCACGGCAAGCGGATCATCTACCCCAGCGACGAGTGGTACCTGAAAGCGGGCCGCCGCATCCCGCCCACCGAGTTCTATGAGGACTTTGACCAGCTGGAAAACGGTGTGGGCATGATGCGCCTGTTTGAAGATGAATTTATGGCCGAGCTGGACAAGCCCCACCGCGTTTACGGTACCAAACAGCTGGATGTGGTCACCGGCACCATGGCCGCGCCCCTCATCCAGCGGATGATGGACGAGCTGCACCGCCAGTACCCCATGATCGAGGTGCGGGTGCACCCGATCCAGAACAAGTTCTTTGGCGGCAACGTGGGCGTGGCGGGCCTTGTAACGGCCACCGACATCATCGCCCAGTGTGAGGGCAAACTGACCAGCGGTACGCTGGGCGTGCCCGCTGTGATGCTGCGGGAAGAAAAAGATACGTTCCTCGACGATGTGACCGTTGCGCAGCTCGCTCAGCGGATGGGCGTCAAGGTAGAAGTGCTGCCCACGTCCGGCGGCGAGGAGGCCAAAGCTCTGCTGCGCAGCGGCCTGCATATTTCGAGAAGAAGTAAAAAGGAGGAACCACATGAGCAAACCGATCGTAGCGGTGGTGGGCCGCCCCAACGTGGGCAAGTCTACCTTGTTCAACAAACTCTGCGGCCAGCGCCTGGCCATCGTGGAGGATACCCCGGGCATTACCCGCGACCGCATTTTTGCCAACTGCGAGTGGAACGGCCACGAGTTCATGCTGGTGGACACGGGCGGTATTGAGCCCAAGGCCACCGAGGGCATCCTGGCCCACATGCGGGAGCAGGCCCAGATCGCCATTGACACCGCCGACTGCATCATCATGGTGGTGGATGTCCGCAACGGCCTGACCGCGGCGGACGAGGATGTGGCCCACATGCTGCGCCGCAGCCATAAGCCGGTCATTCTGGCGGTCAACAAGTGCGACAACGTGGGCGAGGCCCCCATGGAACTGTACGAGTTCTATAACCTGGGCTTTGACGAGGTCATGCCCATTTCGTCGGTGCACGGTCACGGCACGGGCGACCTGCTGGACGCCGTCTGCGCCCACCTGGATTTCAGTGAGACGGTCATTGAAGAGGACCGCATCCCGGTGGCCATCATCGGCCGCCCCAACGTGGGCAAATCCAGCCTGACCAACCGCATCCTGGGTGAGAACCGGATGATCGTGGCCAACGAGGCCGGCACCACCCGGGACGCCATCGATACCCCGGTGGACAACGCCTACGGCAAGTTCATCTTCACCGATACCGCAGGCCTGCGCAAGCGCAGCAATATCACCGATGGTCTGGAGCGCTACATGGTCGTCCGCGCACTGGCCGCCGTGGAGCGCAGCCGCGTGGCCCTCATCCTCGTGGACGCCACCGTGGGCTTCACCGAGCAGGACAGCAAGGTGGCCGGTTACGCCCACGACCAGGGCAAGGCCTGCATCATCGTCGTCAACAAGTGGGACGCCGTGGAGGGGAAGGAGACCAACACCATGGAGCTCCAGCGCAAGGGTTACGCCGAGTGCTTCAGCTTTATGGGCTATGCTCCCATCATCTTTATCTCGGCACAGACGGGTTATAACGTCAATAAGCTGATGCAGCTCATCCGGGATGTGGACGCCCAGAACGGCGCCCGCGTGCCCACCGGTGTGCTGAACGAGATGCTGGCCCGGGCTACCGCCCGGATGCAGCCCCCAGCGACAAGGGCCGCCGCCTGAAGATCTTCTACCTGACCCAGGCCTCTACCCGCCCCCCGACGTTCGTGGCCTTTGTCAACGCAAAGTACCTCTTCCACTTCAGCTATCAGCGGTACCTCATCAACCAGATCCGCGAAAGTTTTGGTCTGGACCACACGCCCATCCGGCTGGTGATCCGGGAACGCGGTGCGGGCGAAGTCCGCGCCAAGGATGTATAAACAGGGAGGGACTGTCTGATGATGACGCTTCTGATCGTTCTGGCAACGGCCGCCGAGGCCTACCTGCTGGGCAGCATTGACACGGGCATTCTGGTCAGCAAATACCTCTATCATGACGATGTCCGCAACTACGGCAGCGGTGCCGCCGGCATGACCAACATGCTGCGCACCTTTGGCAAAAAGGCAGCGGCCCTCACCGCCTTTGGCGATGTGCTCAAGGGCGCGCTGGCCGTCTGCATCGGCCGCTGGCTGTTCGGGTATCTCCCGGCAGGCGGGGCGGTCTCGCCCTACCTGGGCGTTTACCTGGCGGCCATCCTGGCTACCATTGGCCATCTGAAGCCGCTGTATTTCGGCTTCAAGGGCGGCAAGGGCGTGCTGGTGGCAGGTGGTGCCATTCTGGCCATCCAACCCATCCTCATCCCGTTCCTGTTCCTGATCTTCCTGGCCTGCCTGCTCCCCACGGGGATGGTCTCGCTGGGCAGCATCACCATGGCAGCGCTCTACCCGGTGCTGACCCTCATTTACAGCTGCTACCGGGGCCTGGCCGCGGGGGGGATATGGCGGTCTGCTTTGTGGGTGCCCTCATCATGAGTATTCTGGTCATCTACATGCACCGCTCCAACATCAAGCGCATCCGGGAAGGCAAAGAATACCGCTTTGGCAAAAAGCATCAGAAATAAATCTCAGTAGAAAATGAAACACCCCCGCAGGCAGCGTTTGCAATGCCTGCGGGGGTGTTTTTGGGTCTTGATTCAGGGTTCAGGTGGATTCCGGCAGGAGCTCGTCCGCTTCAGCGGCATCGACAAAATCGTCCTCTTCGGTCTCGGGGACAACATCCTCGGCGTGGAGACGCTTGCGCAGCCGCTCTTTGAACTCTGAAGCCGGGATGCCGCTCTGGTTGGGGGAAAGGTCGGGGGCCGGGTGGCCGTCGGGCAGGTGGGCACCAAAGGCCGGCACAAAGAAGAACTTGCGCACGACGAAGATCAGGGCGATGGCAGCCACGCTCAGCAGGTTTTCAAAGGCGGATTCGTGGCCGATGACCATATGGCGGGCGATGGCGTAGAGCAGCACTTCGAGGCTGGAACCGGGGCTGTGCTTGGCCAGCATCTTGATGAACTCGATGCCGATGACGATGTCCAGCGCCCGCTCCAGAAAGGTGCGGATCTCTACATCGTTGCCGTCGATGAACAGGCCGGGCATCCACTGGATGAGGGGCACGATGCTGATGAGCAGGCCGATGAGGACCAGGCCGGAGAGGGAGATCTCGAGCAGGGTGGAGGACTGGATGATGAAATTGCGCAGCTCCGCGCGGCTTCGGCTTTCGACATGGGTGGTGTTGTGGAAATCGTTGGGCATGGCAGGGACCTCTCTTTCGGATTTGGATTCAAGTGCAGTGGACAAAATCGGGGAAAAATGTCAACTTTATTTTCTATATTTTAGCAAAGAATATGAACTGCGTCAATTCGTTGAGGAAAATTCCAGCGATGAAAATGTGCTATGGAACACAAAAAGCTCCCCCGGCGGGGGAGCATGAAAAGAGTGGAGGGAAAATTTCAATCCTGCACGGCCACATAGCCCGATTTCTCGATGCAGGCACGGCCCGCGTCGGTGGAGAGCCAGTCGTAGACTTTGCGTTCCGGCGTGTCCGCACCGGAATCCTGCCGGACCGCAGCATAGAACTCATTGCAGAGCGGGTAGCTCTGGTCGGCGATGGTCTCGTTGGAGGGGGTCACGCCGTCCACAGCCAGCAGCCGCAGGCCGGGCTGGGAGTACATCTGGTCGATGTAATAATACACCGAGAAGCCAATGGCGTTGGCGGTGTTGTTGTATTCGGCAATGCTGTCCACCAGCCCGCCCATCTCCGTGGGGGCCAGCTCGGTGGGGGCGTCCATCAGCTCCCCGCCCTGGATGAGCAGCTTCTGGAACAGGGTCTGGCTGCCGGAATCTTCCCGCCGCTGGAATGCCACGATGGGCAGGTCCGCGCCGCCAACGTCTTTCCAGTTGGTGATCTTCCCGGCATAGATGTCCCGGAGCTGCTGCTGGGAGAGGCTCTGGACGGGATTTTCTTCGTTGACGATGAACACCAGTGCATCCCGGCCAATGGCTTTCTGGTCCAGCGGGCCGCCCTCCGCGGCCATTTCCTCCTTGACGGATTCCGGGGCCTCGTAGGCGATGATGAGCTTGGTGGAATCGCCCTCATTGCCGCCGTAAAGGCTCAGGTTCCGCCAGGCCCAGGCCGTGGTGTTGGTGCTCACGCAGCTCTGGGCCGTTTCCAGATCCATGCCCGTGGTGTCCGCCATGATCTGCGCAATGAGGGGGATGCAGGCCGTGCTGCCGTCGGTCAGGGGAAACTCGTCGGCTGTAAGGATGGGCTCACGGGTCCCCTTCACTGGAAGCATCCGGGCTGGCAGCGGGCTCCCTCTCGGGCTGAGAGGAGTGGGCCCGGAGTTGACGGGGGCATTCGTGCTGCAGGCCGAGAGCAGGGCGGCTGAGGAAACCGCGCCCAGCCCCAGCAGAAAAGCGCGGCGGGAAAGAGCAGTTTGTTTCATGGTCAAAACCTCCTGTGTTCAGATCAGATCGCCATAGCCGTGTTCGTCCGTGCTGGAAGCAAAGATGCTGCGGCAGTAGAGCCACTGGCCGTCTGGGGTCATCCAGCCGTAATAGAAGCCCTTTCGGGCCATGAAAGCGCCTGCGGGCAGGTCATTGAGGCCGTTGCCGCCATAATAGCTGTAGCAGAGGGCCAGCCCTTTGAGGACGGCGTTCCCGTTCTCGTCCAGTACGTCATAGAGGGTTTTGCCGTTGGGGCCTGCATAGCCGTAGCGGAAATAGGCGTGGCCGTCTGTGGTGGTGAGGGGCGCAAAATAGTAATAGCCATCCGGCGTGGAGGCGGAAATAGTAAGCTGCCGTACAAGGCCCTGTGCGTCATAGAGCCGGATGGTAGGCTTGCTATGGTCTCCTGCCGGATAGAGCATCACCAGCGCGTAGCCCTCCCCCACAGCCCACACCCGGGCCGAATCCTGATTCTCGACCGAGTCCACGTTCACATCGGTAAGGATGGCGCCGGTGGTGCGGTCGTAGACCCGGAGCGTCCCATCGGTGGCGTAGACGGCCAGGGTCTTGTCGTCAGCGTCCACGTTATAAACGGGTTTCATCTCCCCGGTGGTCAGGTCGTGGAACTGGTAGCGGTAGTCGTTGCCAGCATTCCAGCAGACCACTGCCCCGGGAGCATGGTAGAGGACGGAGCGGTCAAAGGTGGCAAGGACTTCGCTCTGTTCGGTGCTGGCCAGGTCGATGAGCTGGTACTGGCCGTCTTCCGTCCGGAAGCTGGCGGTGCCGTTGCCGCACACCCGGTCAAAGCCGTCCAGCTCTTCCCCGTTACCGTGTTGGAAAGGGTGGAGGACTGGGAGAGGTAACCATCCGTGTAGAAATCCAGTAAGATCCAGTCGCTGGGGATGCCGCTGGTATTGTTCTGGGTGGAAAGGCTGGTGGCCGTGCAGCGGTCTTCCTCCCGCAGGGGATTGCCCTCCCGGTCCTGCAGCACCATCCGCACATGCTGGTACATGTCCTCGTCATATTCGCCGTCGGTCAGCGTCTCGGGCCGTTCATAGCAGGTAAAGGCGAACAGATCGTTGGAGACGACGCACTGGTAGGCGGTGTCCGGAGACGGGATCTCCTGCCGGGTGGTCAGGTCGATGACCCGGCAGTCCCCGGGCTGGACAGCATGATCGCAGGAAAATTCCAGTGCGGCGGTCTGGTTGAGCACCAGATAATTCCCGGAGAGGGTGACGCTGTGATCCTGTTCAAAGGGGAGCACTTCGGCTCCGGTCTTATCGTAGAGGGCACTGCGGCGGCCGGAGGGGGAGCTGTTGTCGGACCAGGCCACCCAGTAATAGGGGATATCGCTCTCCGCAGGGTCGTACACCAGTGCGACGGTCTCATCGCCCCGGCCCTCATGGAGGACTTTGCTGCCGCAGAGGACGGTGGAGCCGTTGGAATCATACAGGATCCGCAGCTTGCCGTCGTCGAGAGCGGCGGAAGCGTCGCTGGGCTGTTCTACGGGAATCGGGTCTTTCCGGGGGGGATGCCGCCGGCAGCAGGGAACAGCCGGTGAGCAGGGCAACCGCCAGCGTCAGGCAGGCGGCGGTGCGGCCAAAGCGAAACAGCGTGGTCTTCATGGGCGATTCCTCCTAAAATTTGACTTTCCCATTTGATTATAACACGAAAGACCCGGCCGTTGAATTGCAGTGGAACGGCCGGGTCTGGTTACAGTTTGGTGACAACGGGGAGCTCAGGTTTCTTCCATCCGGTTCAGCTTGTGGAGGAACGGCAGCAGGAACGGCACCGAGATGAAAAAAAAGGTCAGCATGTCGGCAATGGGCTGGCACATCTCAATGCCCGGCAGGCCCAGCAGGTGGGGCAGGGTGAGGATGAGCGGGATGAAACAGACACCCTGCCGGCAGCAGGCCAGGAACGTGGCCCGGCCGGATTTGCCGATGCTCTGGAACATCATGTTGGCCACCACGATGACGGGCTGTAAAAACATGGCCAGACACTGGTAACGGAACGCGGGCAGGGCCACGGCCAGCACCTCCGGGTCATCGCGGAAGAGGTGGATCAGGGTCTCGCTGTTACACCAGCAGACCACATTGAGCACGCAGACAAAGCAGAACGCCGCAAAGATCGTGAAAATAGCGGCCTGCCGTACCCGGCGGTACTTTTTGGCACCATAGTTGAACGCGGCCACGGGCTGCAGCCCCTGGCCCACGCCGATGGCGACGGACAGGATGAACAGGAAGATGCGGGAGATGATGCTCATGCCCGCCACGGCGGCGTCGCCGTACTCGCGGGCGGCAATGTTCAGCAGCATACCGCCAATGCTGTTCAGGCCCTGACGGCCAAAGCTGGGGGCACCGTTGGTAAAGATGAGCAGGTAGTCGCGAGGCGCGCGGGTGATCTCCGTGATGCGGAACTGGCTGACCGTTTTGCCCCGCAGGAACATGGAGAGCAGGATGAAGAAGCTGATGCACTGGCTCAGTGCCGTGGCGAGGCCAGCGCCGCCGGTGCCCATCTTGAACACAAAGATGAAGAGCGGGTCCAGCACGATGTTGAGCACGCCGCCCGTCACAAGGCCGATCATGGCAAAGCTGGCCTTGCCCTCATACCGCAGGATGTTGTTCATCACCAGACTGGAGATCATCAGCGGTGCGGCAAGCAGGATGGGACGGGCGTAGGCACTGGCGTGGGGCAGGATGGTGTCCGTGCTGCCCAGCAGCATCATAAAGCGGGGCAGGGTGGCAAGGCCGCCCACGGCCAGCACGGCACCCACCGCCATGGCCGTGAAAAAGCTGGTGGAGGCAAATTTGGTGGCCGCGTGGGTATCCTGGTTGCCCAGGCTGCGGCTGATGATGCCGCCGGCCCCGTGGCCGAACATGAAGCCCAGCGCCTGGATAATGGCCATCAGGCTGGAAACGATGCCCACCGCGCCCGAAGCGCTGGTGGAAAGCTGGCCGACAAAAAACGTATCGGCCAGGCTGTAGATGCTGGTGATGAGCATACTCAGGATGGTGGGGGCGGCAAGGCTCAGGATCAGTCCCTGGGGATGGGCGTCTCGGTCATTTTATGGTACTGCTGCTGGCTGAGGTCGTTGGCGGGCATGGGCAAAACTCCTTTCGGTGCAAACTGCCATTCCGGCATGGAAAAGCCGCCCTTGCAATGCCAAAGAGCGGCAGAAATCGGACCGATTCCCTAGTATAGCGCGGAAAAGAAAAATTGTCGAGGGTGAAAACCATAGCGGATTGGAATGGTGGGTGAGAGAAAATTTTGAGGAAAAACGGGCAAAGTTCTCTATTGGGATGTCAAAATTCGCAAAAAACGGACACATTTTGTTAAAACTGCTAAACAAATGGCGAATTGCTTGTGAAAAATCACGGCTGGTGGTATAATTTAACAAAGAAGAGCCAAGGAATTTGGACAAAATGAATACCTTACGGGGAATTGCAATGAAATCGATTGCACAGACCGTCATTGAGGCGGATCGTTTTTATACCATTGCTGCCAAGACTGGCAGCGTGATCCAGGCTGTGGAGAACGCAAAGGACGGCGGTGACATCCGCCTGGGCAAGTATGACCACAAGCCCGAGCAGGAGTGGGCATTCATCCGGGTGGGGGACGGCGTTTACCGTATCCGCAACCGTGCCAATGGCAAGCTCATGGACCTGATGATGACCGGCACCGCCAACGGCACCTGGCTGCACCTGTGGGAAGATGTGGGCGGCACCTCCCAGATGTGGACCATGGAGCACACCCCGCAGGGCACCGTCCGTCTCCGCTCCTCCTGGGCCGGCGGCAAGTGCATTGATACCGTGGGCATGGGCACTGCCGATGGCGCTGTCCTGCAGATCTGGCAGGAGACCGCGGGCGAGGACCAGCTGTGGACCATTGAAGAGGTCAAGGACCGTGCAAAGCGCGCCGTGAAGAAAGCAGAGCCCGCTGTGGAGGCTGCTCCCGCTGCCGAGCCGGTGAAGACCGAGACTGCTCCTGTGGGAGAGGAAAAGGCTGCTGAGCCCGTGGCCGCTCCCGCTGTGGAGGAGAAGCCCGAGGTCAAGGAAGAGGCCAAGACTGAGGAGAAGCCCGCTGAGGCTGAGGGGAAAGCAGAGCCCGCCGCGGAGGCTCCCAAGGCAGAGGAAAAGCCTGCTGCTCCCGCGGCCAAGGCACCCGCCAAGAAGCCCGCGGCCAAGAAGACCAGCCGCGCTGCCCGCAAGGCTGCTTCCGCCAAAAAGGCTTCCGCAAAGAAGAAGTAATTAGAAGCTTCCATAAAACAAAGCCCGCTGTGTGAAATTTCACAGCGGGCTTTGTCTATTCTGTGGAAAGTTTCCCGGTCTGCCAAGGGCTCCCCTGATAGGGGAGCTGTCGCCGCAGGCGACTGAGAGGGCTTACATGTGCATCATGCTGCGCTGCTCCGCAGAGCGGTATCTTGAGGGCTGCGGCAATGAATGCCTTGAACAAGGGATGCGCGCGGTTGGGACGGCTCTTGAACTCGGGGTGGAACTGAGCACCCAGATGGAAGTTACGGCCGGGCAGCTCCACGGTCTCCACCAGGCGGCCGTCCGGGCTGGTGCCGGAAATGACCAGACCCTTGGCCTGCATCTCCTCCCGGAAGTCGTTGTTGAACTCATAGCGGTGGCGGTGGCGCTCCCAGATCTCGCTCTCGCCGTAGCACTCAGCCATCTTGGTGCCGGGCAGGACCTTGCAGGGGTACTTACCCAGACGCATGGTGCCGCCCTTGGGGATGTTGCCTTTCTGATCGGCCATCAGGGCAATGACATTGTGGGCACCATCGGGGGTGAACTCGCTGGAATTGGCGTCGGCATAGCCCAGCACATGGCGGGCAAACTCCATCACCATGATCTGCATACCCAGGCAGATGCCAAAGTAGGGCACGTTGTTCTCCCGGGCATACTGGGCGGCCTGGATCATGCCCTCGATGCCGCGGTCGCCAAAGCCGCCGGGCACGATGATGCCGTCCACGTCGGCAAAGGCTTCCTTGCAGGCGGCCTGGTCGGTCAGGTCCTCGCTCTCCACCCAGCGGATGTCCACCTTGCAGCCGTTCTCAAAGCCGCCGTGGTGCAGGCTTTCCATCACGGAGAGGTAAGCGTCGTGCAGTTTGACGTACTTGCCCACCAGCGCGATGGTACAGGTCTTGCTGCGGGTGGCAATGCGGGGAGACCACCTGCTTCCACTCGGTCAGGTCGGCAGGGGGAACATCCAGCTTGAGCTTGTCCACCACCACGTCGTCCAGGCCGTTGGTGTGGAGCATCAGCGGGCACTGGTACAGGCTGGGCATCGTCAGGTTCTCGATGACGCACTCAGGCTTGACGTTGCAGAACGTGCTGATCTTGCGGCGGATCTCGCCGCCCACGTTGCCATCGGCCCGCAGGATGATGATGTCGGGTTGACGCCCATGCCCTGCAGCTCCTTGACGGAGTGCTGGGCCGGCTTGGATTTGTACTCATCGGAGCCGGAGATATAGGGCACCAGCACCACATGGATGTAGCAGCAGTTGTCCCGGCCCTGCTCCAGGCCTACCTGGCGGATGGCCTCCAGGAACGGCTGGCTCTCGATATCGCCGGTGGTACCGCCGATCTCGGTAATGACCACATCGGCCTCGGTGGAAGAAGCCAGATTGTAGATGTAGCTCTTGATCTCGTTGGTGATGTGGGGGATGATCTGGACAGTCTGGCCCAGGTAGGCACCCTGGCGCTCCTTGTTCAGTACGTTCCAGTACACCTTGCCGGTGGTCAGGTTGGAGTATTTGTTCAGGTTCTCGTCAATGAAGCGCTCGTAGTGGCCCAGATCCAGGTCGGTCTCGGTGCCGTCATCGGTGACGAAGACTTCGCCGTGCTGCAGGGGGCTCATGGTGCCCGGGTCCACGTTGACATAGGGGTCCAGCTTCTGGCTGGCCACTTTCAGGCCGCGGCACTTGAGCAGGCGGCCCAGCGAAGCGGCCGTAATGCCCTTGCCCAGGCCGGAGACGACGCCGCCGGTGACAAAAATAAACTTGGTCTGTTTTTCTGCCATAAAATATCCTCCTCTAATGGACGTTTGATATGGTTTACTTTCCCGGTGGAGGGGTGCGCGTTGCGTAAAGCCCGCACCCACTCAAAAACATACAACACAGAATTATACACCCGATGGGTCATAGGAATCAAGGATTTCCTGCGCGATCTCGGCCCGGTCGCGCCGGGAGTCCATGGCCGCCTTTTCAATGTAGCGGTGCGCCTCGCTCTCGCTCATCCCTTTTTCGGCAATGAGGCAGCACTTGGCCCGGCTTACCAGCCGCACCTGCTGCAGCTTTTCCTGCATCCGGGCATTCTCCTGCCGCAGCACCAGCAGCCGGTGGTTGCTGGCCGCGGCCATGTGGATGGCCTGCAGAAACAGCGTGTTGGAGAAGGGCTTGCACACCAGCAGCACGCCCTGCTCGCTCATGGGGGTCAGCAGCTGCTCGGCAGCCGCCGCTTTGACGAGGAATACCACGCCTGCGTCGGTCTTTTCCACCGCGGTGGCGCACAGGTCGTGGCCAAACTCATCGGGCAGGGGCGCGTTGACGACGATCAGCTCAAAGTCCGATTCCAGCATCCGCCGTCGAGCTTCCGCCCCGCTGGGCACGATGAGGGGCCGGGTATATCCCAACTCCGTCAGGCGGGCGCCCCGATACTCGTTGGAGCTTGCGCCGGCGCTGACGATCAGAGCACGTCCCATCCTGCTTGCTCCTTTCTTATACGCTTGTGCATGGTATTATATCGCGTTGAAGTAGTGGATGCGTTCGTATTCCGCCGGGTCGGCCGCGTTTTTCAGGGCGGCGCAGCGCTTGAGCGACTCTGCATAATACCGCTTGGCCAGCTCTTCCGGCAGGAACTTGTGCAGGAACTCGCTGTTCTTTGCCACTTCCACGGCCTCTTCCAGAGAGGTGGGCAGGGTCTCCAGCCCAAGGCCCACGGCCTCGGAGGGGATGAACAGGTTTTTATTGACAGGGGGCGCAGCTCCATCCGGTTCTCAATGCCATCCAGGCCGGCGGCCAGGATCAGGCCGATGGAAAGGTAGGGGTTGCAGGCGGGGTCCGGGCTGCGCAGCTCCATGCGGCAGTTGTCGCCCCGCACCTGGGGGATGCGCACCAGCTGACTGCGGTTCTGGCGGCTCCAGCTCACATAGCGGGGAGCCTCGTCGCAGCCAAAGCGGAGGTAGCTGTTGGGCAGGGGGTTGGTAATGGCGGTCAGCTCCCGGCTGTGGGCCAGCACGCCCGCCATAAAGCTGCCAGGGATACTGTCCGGGGCAATGTCGCCCTCAAACAGGTTGTGGCCGTCCATGGAGAGGGAAAGGTTGATGTGCAGGCCACTGCCCGCCTGGTCCGGCAGGGGCTTGGGCAGGAAACTGGCGTGCAGGCCGTTGCTGGCGGCCACCGCCCGGACGATCTGCTTGAACATCATCACGTTATCGGCGGTCTTGAGGGGGCCTGCGTAGTGGCAGTCGATCTCGTTCTGGCCGTTGCCGTTCTCGTGGTGGCTGTGCTGGGGGCCATGCCCATCTGCTCCATGGTCAGGCAGATGTCCCGGCGCAGGTTTTCACCGGCGTCCAGCGGGGCTACATCAAAGTAGCCGCCAAAATCAATGGGCACCCGGGTGGGGCGGCCATGGTCGTCGTTTTCAAACAGGTAAAACTCACATTCGGCACCAACGTTGCAGGTCAGGCCCAGCCGTTTGAAGCGGCGGTTTATGTCCCGCAGAAAGCCGCGGCAGTTGCCGCCAAAGGGGGCGCTGTCCGGTTTTTCCACATCGCAGAAAAACTGCATCACCCGGCCCTCGGTGGAACGCCAGGGCAGGATGCACATGGTGGACAGGTCCGGGCGGAGGACAAGGTCGCTCTCCTCCACATGCATAAAACCGGCAATGGCACTGCCGTCAAAGCAGACGCCGTCCTCCAGGGCCTTGGTCAGGTCGCTGGCCAGCACGGCAATGTTTTTCTGGTTGCCAAAGATATCACAGAACGCAAAGCGGACGAATTTGACGTTGTTGTCCTCCACAAAATCAAGCACGTCCTGCTGAGTCGTATAGCTCATAACACACCTCCGCGCTGCAGAGAACCACGCCCCGCAGCGGATCATCATGGTATTTGCTGACGAAATTGGAAAAGGCTGAAACTTCCCACAAAGATACGCCTAAAGGCCTGCTTCGATCAGGAAGCAGGTCTTTAGGCTGGTGTAAGAAATAGGAAAAGGAGAATGGCAGATTACTTACAGCCTCACCGATGCAGGATTACCGAAACAATCAGACGTAATAGAGCATCTTGCTGTAGCTGGGCAGGGGCCAGTAGTCCTCGCCGCAGATGGTTTCGGCATCGTCTGCCGCGGCACGCAGGGCGTCCATGGCGGGGATGACGTCAGAGTGGAAAGCAACGGCTTTCTCGGTCTCAGTGGGCAGAGTCTTGGCGGCATCCACGGCAGCCTGCAGGGTGTCGATGGCGTCACTCATGGCGTCGGCGTCGGCGGAGAGCTTCTGCAGGGTCTTGGTCTCACTGCGGACGCTGATGGCCTCGCTGACGGCCAGCTTGGAGGCAGCCGTGTTGGCAACCTCGCTCATGTAGGAGTTGACAGCGGGCAGCAGCTGCTTGCGGGCCATCTCCAGCATGGTCAGGGCTTCGATGTTGATGATCTTGGAGTAGTGCTCCATCTCAACTTCGTAACGGCTTTCCATCTCCACCTTGGTCAGGACGCCAAAGTCTTCCATGAGCTGGATGTTCTTCGGCTCGATGAGGGCGGGCAGGGCAGCCGGGGTGTTCTTCTTGTTGGGCAGACCGCGCTTTTCCGCCTCGGCTTCCCACTCGGCGGTGTAACCGTTGCCGTTGAAGATGACGCGGCGGTGGTCGCGGATGGTGCGCTTGATCAGAGCGATGGCAGCGCTGGTAAAGTCCTCGGCCCCCTCCAGCTCGTCGGCGTAGCCTTTCAGCTCCTTGGCGACAGCGGTGTTCAGGATGGTGTTGCAGTCGCTCAGGTTCTCGGCAGAGCCGGGCATACGGAACTCAAACTTGTTGCCGGTGAAAGCGAACGGAGAAGTACGGTTGCGGTCCGTGGTATCCTTGCTGAACTTGGGCAGGACGTCCACGCCCAGGTCCATCTTCATCTTGACAGGGCCGGCGTAGGGAGAATCGGAAGCGATGGCGTCGATGACAGCTTCCAGTTCCTCGCCCACGAAGATGGAAATGATGGCCGGAGGTGCCTCGTTGGCGCCCAGACGGTGATCGTTGCCCGGGGTAGCCACGGAGGTGCGGAGCAGGTCGGCATACTCGTCCACGGCCTTGATGACAGCAGCCAGGAAGACCAGGAACTGCAGGTTCTCCATGGGGGTGTCACCGGGATCCAGCAGGTTCTCGGTGGGGGTGCTCATGGACCAGTTGTTGTGCTTGCCGGAGCCGTTGACACCCTCAAAGGGCTTCTCGTGCTGCAGGCAGACCAGACCATACTTGGGAGCGATCTTCTTCATCATCTCCATGGTCAGCAGGTTGTGGTCCACGGCGATGTTGGTGGTGTCAAAGATGGGGGCCAGCTCATGCTGGCAGGGGGGAGCAACCTCGTTGTGCTTGGTCTTGGCGGGAACGCCCAGCTTCCACAGCTCTTCGTCCAGCTCTTTCATGAACGCGGAGACCTCGGGGCGGATGACGCCGAAGTAATGCTCTTCCAGCTCTTGGCCTTTGGCGGAGGGAGCACCAAACAGGGTACGGCCGGTCAGGATCAGGTCCTGGCGTGCCTCGCAGTCCTCTTTTTTAATAAGGAAGTATTCCTGCTCGGGGCCGACAGTCGTGGAAACGTAATCCACGTCCTTGCCAAAGAGCTTCAGGATGCGGATGGCCTGATTGGACAGGGCGCTCATGGAGCGCAGCAGAGGGGTCTTCTTATCCAGTGCCTCGCCGGTGTAGCTGCAGAACGCGGTGGGGATGCACAGCACACCGTCCTTCACGAACGCGTAACTGGTGGGGTCCCATGCGGTGTAGCCGCGGGCCTCACAGGTGGCACGCAGGCCGCCGGAAGGGAACGAAGAAGCATCGGGCTCGCCGCGCACCAGCTCCTTGCCGGAGAACTCCATGATGGCGGTGCCGTCGTTCATGGGGCTGACGAAACCATCGTGCTTCTCACTGGTGATGCCGGTGAGCGGCTGGAACCAGTGGGTGTAATGGGTGACGCCCATCTCCATCGCCCAGCGCTTCATCACGCTGGCAACAACGTTGGCCACCTCAATGTCCAGCGGGGCGCCCTTGTGCAGAGTCTTTTCCAGACTCTTATAGGTGGCGCTGGGCAGGCGTTCTTTCATAACGTGCTCGTTAAAGACCTTGCTGCCGTAGATTTCCATAACATTTGCTGCCATAAATCCTACTCCTTACTTGATCTTAATTTCCATTCAAATACCACAAAAACTTTCTCAGGAACGAGAAAATGAGAGCAGTGTTCTGCTGAAACGAAACGGCGCTGCGAGTCAGGAGGTGACTCACAGCGCCGTTGCTGTCTATGCGATGATTATAGCCCACCGGGGGCTAAAACGCAATTGACAAAACTGACGATTTTGCCCAAACCCCAAATTGGTTTTTTGGAGCAAACGCTTTGATTTTGCGAAGTGAGACGCGATTCTGTTTAATAAGTATTACTTAAATGACCTGGAACAGGAAGAATTTTAAGTAGTTGGTCTCGGGTACGCCCCAGAGGATGGGGTGGTCGGGTGCCTGCTGTCGGACTTCGATCTGGCGCAGCTGACGGTGCGCGTCTTTCGCGGCGGCGCGCAGCATCTTGATAAACAGCTCCTCGGTGGCAAAGTGGGAGCAGCTGGCCGTGGCCAGGTAGCCGCCGCGGGGCAGCAGCTTCATGGCACGGTAATTGATCTCCTTATAGCCCCGCATGGCGTTTTCCACCGTGCGGCGGGCTTTGGTGAACGCGGGTGGGTCCAGGATGATAAAATCGTAGGGGTGGCCCTCTTTTTTCCAGCCGGGGCAGCAGCTCAAAGGTATCCTCACAGAGAAAATCCATGTTGGTCAGGCCATTGCGCTGGGCGTTCCGCTGGGCCATGGCAATGGCCTCCGCGCTGATGTCGGCGGCAGTGACCCGGGCCGCCCCGCCCATGGCGGCGTTCAGCGCAAAGCTGCCAGTGTGGGTAAAGCAGTCCAGCACGGTGTGCCCGGCGGCAATGCGGGCCACGGCCCGGCGGTTATATTTCTGGTCCAGGAAGAAGCCGGCCTTCTGGCCGTTTTCAAAATCGACGTGGTAATACACGCCGTTCTCGCGGATCTCTGTCTGGGTGGAGTCGGGGTGGGTCTCACCGGATAGCTCGAACCAGCCCTTGTTCTGCTCCAGCCCCTCCTTGGCGCGGAGGGCTTCGTCATTCCGCTCATAGATGCCGTCAATGGTCTGGCCGTCGGCCCGCAGGACTTCCGCCAGGATGGGGAAGAGAACGGGCTTGAGCTTTTCCATCCCCGCGCTCAGGGTCTGGGTGACGAGGATATTGTTGAAGCGGTCTACCGTCAGGCCCGGAAACTGGTCGGCCTCCCCAAAGATGACCCGGCAGGCGGAAAGATCGGCGGGCTCCAGCACGGTCTTGCGGTAGGCCCAGGCGTACTCCACCCGGCGGCGCCAGAAGCTGGCGTCAAAGGTATCGTTGGCGTTGCGGGAGATGAGCCGCACCCGGATCTTGCTGTGGTGGGAGACAAAGCCCGTGCCGAGGTAAGCGCCCTTGGGGCTGACCACATCGGCCAGGGTACCATTTTCCGGGAGCGTCTCCGGCGCGGCGGTAATATCGTTTTCGTACACCCAGGGGTGGCCGCCCACCAGCAGGCCCTCGGCGTGTTTGTTGACTTGGTAGACGGGATAAGCGCGTTCTTTCATTCGATAGACCTCTTCATAATCCTGAAAAATTGTGCTAGAATAAGCAAAAACGAAAGGGGGGAAACCACAATGGAAATTGAACGGAAATGGATGGTAAACGGCTGGCCGGAGCAGCCGCTGCCCTTAAAAAAAGAAGAATTTGCCATGCGGCAGGGCTATATCAGCGTCCGGCCCACGGTCCGCATCCGGGAGGAAGCCCTGACCGGCGGCGAGACGAAGTATATCCTCTGCTTCAAGTCCGGCAGCGGGCTGGCCCGGGAGGAGATCGAGCGAGAGATCGACAAAGAGCTCTTCACCCGGCTCGAAGAGAAGATCATCGGCAAACCGCTCATCCCCAAGCTCCGCCGCAGCTATCAGCTGCCGGACGGCATGGTGCTGGAAGTGAACCATGTGGATGAGGGCCAGCCTACCGAGTTCTGGTATGCCGAGGTGGAATACCCCACCGTGGAGGCCGCCCGTGCCTGGCGGCCGGAGGCGGTGGGCCTGGCCGCTTACCTCAACGACGACGTGACGGACCAGCCCGGCCAGAGCATGGGGGCCTACTGGGAGCAGACCCGAAAATAAAAATCAGAAGCTGGGCGGCGTTACCGCAAAGATGACCCGGACCATCTCGTCGCCAGGATTGAACCAGCGGTGGAGCGTCCCGGCGGGGATCCGGACGGCATCGCCAGCATGGAGGCGGAATTTCTCACCGTTGAGCCAGATGTCCACATCGCCATATTCGACATAAGAAGTCTCTTCCCCGTGTGGGGGGGGTGTTCTTTGTCCGCCGTAAAGGTCTGGGGCGGGATCTCCATCAGCACAAATTCGATGCTGCCCCGGGTGTCCGCTGTCAGCAGGTTGTAGGCGACCTCGCTGTTCCGGTTGCCGATGGAGCGGTATTCGCCCTTGCGGACGATGAGCTCCTGTTCCGGGTCGTTTTCTTCCTGAAACAGGACGTAGAGCGGGAAGTCCAGCGTCTCGGCCAGGGTCTTCAGGGTGTTGATGGACGGGTTGACGGAATTGTTCTCGATCTGGCTGATCATGGAAGCGGTAATGCCCGTTTTTCTCGGCCAGGCCGCGGAGGCTCAGGCCCCGCTGGTTCCGATATCTCTGGATCTTTTGTCCGATATTTAAATTGACCATAACATGTTCCTTATCTTAAAATTCGAGGCGGCAGCCCGAATCAAAATAGAATGTGGGCACACTCCTCAATAATATCATTATAGCATGTTTGGCGGGCAAGACCAAGGGCAAACCCATGATAAATTAGAATCAAACAGAAAAAACCGGCAGACAGGGAGAGGTACAGCCCTGTCTGCCGGTTTTGTTTAGAAGAAAGCTCTCATTACAGAGTGCTTAGTGCAGGAAGATCAGGCTCAGGACGAAGACGACGACCAGAGCGGTGAGGGACTGCAGCACGCTGATGATGATGGGGATGGTCTTGTAAGCAACGGAGGTATCCATCTTGGAGGTGGTGGTAGTGACCCAGAAGAAGTCATCGTTGCCATGGAAGACCATCATGCCGCCGGCAGCGCAGGCCAGCATGGCGATGACGCGGCCCATGGGGCTGGAGAAGCCCAGCACATCGATGAGCGGGGTGATCATGGTAGCTGCCGTGACCATGGCGATGGTAGCGGAACCAACGCAGGTACGGAAGATGAAGCCGATGAGGAACGGAGCCAGGATGCCGATGGTCAGGCCGGAGAATGCATTGGTCAGGACGGACTGCATGGCGGAAGCTTTCAGCACGCCGCCGAACGCACCGCCCGCGCCAACGATCAGGACGATCTGGCCAGCGGTCCTCAGAGAGTCGGCCACCAGGCCGTCAAAGCTCCAGGCCAGCTTGTCTTCGGGGTGGATGTTGTGGTAGGTGTAAGCAGCGAGCAGCATGCCGATCAGCAGAGCGACGGCAGGGGTGCCGATGACGTTCAGGATGGAGAGCAGGATGTTCTCGGAAGCGACCATGTCGCCCACGGTCTTGAGGAGCATGAGCAGGATGGGGACCAGGATGGGCATAAACGAAGCCAGCGCGCTGGGCAGCTTGGCGTTCTCGTCCTCTTCCTCGGTCACATCGCTGTCATCCTCGGGGATGTAGTAGTATCTTTTGCCTGCGGTCAGGGAAGCAAAGTAGCCCACCAGCATGACAGGGATGGAGACCAATGCACCAAACAGGATGACCATGCCCAAGTCCGCGTTCAGGATGCCGGCCACAGCCAGGGCCCGGCGTGGGAGGCACGAACATGTGGGTGGCGTGCAGGCCCATTGCCAGCGAGATGGCCATGGTGGTCATGGAGATCTTGGTGTCCTTGGACAGGCGGCGGGCGATGGGGCTCAGCAGAACGAATGCGGAATCACAGAAGACGGGGATCGAGACGAAGTAGCCGGTGATGGCCAGGCCAAGAGCAGCGTGCTTTTTGCCCGTGATCTTGAGGATGGTCTTGGCCATGGTCTCGGCAGCGCCGGATTTCTCCAGCAGGGTACCGGTAACGGTGCCCAGTGCGATGACCAGGCCGATATCAGCGATGGTGCCGCCCATGCCGCTGGTAAAGGCGCTGAGCATGTCCTGCATGTTCATGCCGGCCACGATGGCAAAGGTGGCGGAGGTAGCGATCAGTGCGAAGAACGGGTGGATCTTCAGTTTAACGGTGAAGAGGACCAACACCAGAACGGCCAATACCAGGCCGAGGATCACAGATACAGTAGAGCCCATAAACAAACCTCCTCTTACTTGACGGCCTTGACGAGGTACTCTTTCCAGACCTCATCGGGAACCAGACGGCCGCCGGTTGCCCAGCAGATCTGGGTGGCGTTCTTCATCACGTCGGCGGTCAGGCCCTGCTTTGCCAGGTAGCCCTTGCCGGCCTCGGTGCTCTCCAGATGGACAGGGCCGATGAACGCGGCACAGCTGGAGGGCTCAATGAGCACGTCCTCGGTCTTGTGGAGCAGACGCATAAAGTCGTACAGCTTTGCATCCTCGATGGTGAAATCACCGGAGATGAGGTTGGAGTCAATGCGGGTGACAAAGCCGGAGGGGCTTGCGCAGGCCAGGCCATCGGCCTCGGTCAGGCCGTCGATGCCAAAGTCGTGCACATTGACGTTCTCGTACCGGTTGGTGGCAAAGCCCAGCAGGACAGAGGGGCAGAGGGTGGGCTCTGCAAAGAAGCAATGGACAGCGTTCTTGTACACCCGCTTCAGGCCATAAGCCACGCCGCCGGGAGCACCGCCCACACCGGTGGGAATGTAAACGATCAGCGGGTGCTGCTCGTCCACCACAACGCCCTGCTCCTCCAGCTGCTTCTTCAGGCGGGAAGCGGCCACGGCATAGCCCAGGAACAGGTTGACGGATTTCTCGTCGTCCACAAAGTAGCTCATGGGGTCGGCGTCAGAGAGCTTGCGGCCCTCGGCCACGGCCTTGGAGTAGTCGTCGGCATACTCAATGACTAACGCCCTTGCTGCGCAGCAGGTCTTTCTTCCACTGGCGGGCGTCGGCGGACATGTGCACCTTGACCTTGAAGCCGATGGCGGCGCTGCTGATGCCGATGGACAGGCCCAGGTTGCCGGTGGAGCCCACCTGCACGGTGTACTGGTTGAAGAACGCGCGCATCTCGTCGCTGCACAGCTTCTCGTAGTTGTCAGTCTCGCTCAGCTTGCCAGCTGCAATGGCCAGATCCTCGGCGTGTTTCAGCACCTCATAGATGCCGCCGCGGGCCTTGACGGAGCCTGCCACCGCCAGATGGCTGTCCATCTTGAGGAAGAGATTGCCGGAGATGGGGCTGCCCGTTGCTTCGATCAGGCCTTTCTGCATCTCGGGGATGGGCTTCAGCGGGGACTCGATGATGCCATTGGTGCACTCGGTCTCCGGGAAGCACTTGCGGATGAACGGGGCAAACCGCTCCAGACGCGCCTCTGCATCTGCAATGTCTGCGTCCGAGACGACCAGCTGGCACACAGCGTCGGTCATTTCAAAGGGCAGGAACTTGGGGTTGACCCACAGAGTCTCTTTCTGCTCCGCGATCTCCTTTAAAGTAGCGTCCTGCTCGATCAGCTTTGCTGCATACTCTTTGATTGCCATGGAAAAACTTCTCCTTTCACGTTTGCACGGCGCGGCACCGGGCCGGGGCGCTGTTTGAAGTCGTGCATCATACCTACCGTTAAGCGACGCTTATTCTGTGTTTAATTATACTGCATATCCGTTCAATTACAATGCATGTTGTAAACAAATAATGAACAGATATGTTGTGCAAAAGTGCTCGAACGATGTGGTAGAAGTGAAAAATTTCAGGCCGAATATAACAGATGCTTCCCGAAAATACAATTCTCATCCCAGAAAAAGACAAAAATGGATGTTTAATTTTACTGAACATGGAGAGTGGCTGTACAGCAGAGCGGAACGCCCGGCAGAGAAACCCGTGGAAAACCTACCCGGAGTGTGCTACAATAAATCTGTTAAGACCAAATTGAAGGGCCTGCGGCAGCGCTGTGGGCTGCGAAAGGATGAAACGCTTACGAAAAAAGCCAAAATTTACGCTGCAGCTGCAATACAACTCCCCGGTCATCCTCACGTTTTTTCTGCTCTCGCTGGGGGTGCTGTTCCTGGGGCAGTGGACCGGCGGCTGGACAACGACCCATCTGTTCTGTGTCTACCGCTCTTCTTTGAAAGATCCGCTGTTCTATGTCCGGCTGTTCGGCCATGTGCTGGGCCACGGCAGCTGGGACCATTTTTTGAACAACATGCTCCTGCTGCTGGTCATCGGCCCGCCCATGGAAGAAAAATACGGCAGCATCCCGCTGCTGAGGGGCATCCTGCTCACGGCCCTCATCTCGGGCATTCTGCAGTGCGCGCTCTTTCCCCACTCGGCCCTGCTGGGGGCGTCGGGCATCGTGTTCATGCTCATCATGCTGGCGTCCCTGTCCGGTTTCTCGGGCGGGATCCCGGTTACCATGCTGCTGGTGGCGGTGCTCTACCTGGGCCAGCAGGTGTATGATGTCATCTTTGTGCGGGACAACGTCGCCAACTTTCATGCACATCGTGGGCGGCGTGTGCGGTACGGTGTTCGGCTACACCTATGCCGCGTTCCCCCGGCGGAAAAAGTCCCGCCGCAAATAAGCGCAAGCAAAAAGAGCGTCTGCTCCTGCCATCGGACAGGGATGTGTACCCGGTTTTCGGAACCGGAGAAATCTGTTATCCTGGCAGTCAGAACAAAATCGTCAAAACAGTGGGGAGGAAGCAGTATGAAACTCGAAAAAGTGGCCGTTCTGGGCGCGGGAGCCGTAGGGGCCTATATCCTCTGGGGGCTATCTGAGAAACCGGGCATCCGTCTGGGCGTGGTGGCCGAGGGCGAGCGTGCCCGGCGGTTGCAAAACGGCATCGGCATCAACGGCAAGGTGTATCACCCGGAGGTCTGGACCCCGGAAGAAGCCCACGAGGCCGATCTGCTCATCGTGGCCCTGAAATACGGTGCCCTGCCCGGGGCGCTGGACAGCATCCGGCAGGTGGTGGGGGAACACACCATCGTCATGAGCCTGATGAACGGCGTGGACAGCGAGGAGATCCTTGCGGCCGAGGTAGGAGCGGATCACCTGCTCTACTCGCTCATCAAGGTGGTCTCCCACAAGGAAGCGGACGGCTTCCGCTTTGACCCGGACGCCACACTGGGCATCATTTACGGCGAGATGGCCGCACCCTTTGAAAGTGAGCGGGTACAGGCCGTCGCGGCCCTGTTTGAGGGCACGGGCGTTCGTTTCCGCGTCACTGAGCACATCCGGGAGGAGATGTGGAGCAAGTTCCGGCTCAACGTCTGCAACAACCTGCCCCAGGCCATTCTGGGCGCCGGTGTGGGCTGCTACCGCGACAGCGTCCACATGAAAGCCATCAGTGACGGCCTCCGCAAAGAGCTGATGGCCATTGCCGCCGCCAAGGGCATCGACCTCTCCATTGTGGACAAAACTCCGGCCGGGGCAGTGCGGTGCCGCCGGACGCCCGGTACTCCACCCTGCAGGACCTCGACGCCGGGCGGCATACAGAGATCGACATGTTCTCCGGGACACTGATGCGGATGGGCAAAGAGCTCGGCATCCCCACGCCCTACAACGAGTATACCTACCACATGATCAAGGCGCTGGAAGAGAAGAACGACGGGCTGTTTGATTACTCCGGTAAAGATCAGGAGCCCACCTGGGCAAAATAACCCAAAAGCTGCACATCCGCCGCTTTTCCTGCATACATCAGCGGGAAGAGGAGGAATGCGGTGTGAAAAAAAAATCATCTTTACAGCGGGCATTCTGCTGCTGCCTGCCGTGTGCACCACGGTAGGGGCGGCAGGTGCCTTTTTGTTTCGGCGCGCGCAGGAGCCCCGCACCCAGCGGATGACCTCCGGCATGGCGGCAGGCATCATGCTGGCGGCCAGTGTGTGGAGCCTGCTGCTGCCCGCCATTGAGCGGGCGGAGCGGCGTCTGGCCGGGTGGTTCCCGCCCACGGCGGGGGCTTGTTGTGGGGGCCGTGGGGCTGCTGCGGCTGGAAGCGCTGGCCGGGCGCTGGTTTGCGGCCGGGCCGGGGCACTGCGGGCACATGGTGCTGGCTGTCACCCTGCACAACCTGCCGGAGGGCATGGTGGTGGGCCTTGCCGCCGCGCTGGCGCTGGAGGGCAGCCCGGAGGCCGTAAGCGGGGCACTGGCCCTCGCCCTTGGCATCGGGTTACAGAACATCCCCGAGGGGGCGGCGGTCAGCCTGCCGCTGCTGAGATCTGGTCAGAGCCGGGGCAGGGCCTTTCTGGCCGGGGCAGCCTCCGGGCTGGTGGAGCCGCTGGGCGGGCTGCTGGCCCTTGCGGTGGCAGGCTGGGTGAGTGCGGCTCTGCCCTGGCTGATGAGCGCGGCCGCCGGGTGCATGGTCTGCGTAACGGCGCAGGAGATGATCCCGCAGGCCGTTGAACCGGATGAATCGGCGGGGGTCATCAGCATTGTGTTAGGGTTTGCTTTGATGATGGCGCTGGATGTGGCGTTGTAAACAAAAAAGCTCCTCCACACGGAGGAGCAAAGAATTATTGGGAGAGATAGACGGTGGTGGAGGGGAATGCGAAGTCCACGTTGTTTTTCTGCATCACGTCCATGACATTCAGGTTCAGGTCGTTCTGCATCTGGAGGAACGTTCCGGCCTGATTGGTGAGCAGGTAGGCGGAGACGAGGAGATTGATGCTGGAATCGCCAAAGCTGGTGAGCCGGACAAGGGCAGAGCCCTTTTCCACAGAAGCGGCTGGCTTCCAGCATGGCGGTCAGGTCGGCCATCAGCTGCTCAAGCTTGGCACGGGAGGTATTGTAAGTGACGCCCAGCGTGAACTTATAAGGCCGGGTGGTGCGCATGGCGCAGTTGACGATGGTGGAGGAGCACACCTTGCTGTTGGTGAGGATGCTGACGGATTTGTCCAGCCCACGGATCTTGATGGAGCGGAAGTTGATGTCGAGGACCTCGCCCTCCACATCGCCCACAAGGATCCAGTCGCCCACGGCAAAGGGCTTGTCAATGAGGATGACGATGCCGCTGAAGATGTTGCTGGCCGTCTCCTGGGCAGCCAGGGAGATGGTCAGGCCGATGAGGCCGGCACCGGCAACGATGCTGCCGATGGGGAAGCCGCTCTCCTGCGCGATGGTCGCCACGCCCAGAATGACCACCAGCACCTTATAGGTGGTGTCCAGCAGGGAGAGCAGCGTCTTATTGGAGCGGATCTCCTCGCCGCAGGATTTCAGCAGCAGGGTGGCGACATCCGAGGCATGGTACAGGCCTTTGCAGATGCAGAGGGTCATGGCCATCTGGTAGACGACGAGCAGGAATTTGGGCACGGGGGCAATGGCCCAGGGCAGGCTGGCCAGGGCAAAGTAAATGCCCGTGAGCCAGACCATCCGCTCGGCAGGCAGCGCAAAGCTGCGGAGCAGGATGCCGGTGGCCTCAAAGTGCCAGCTGTGGGCCAGCAGCTTCGGGAAGATCTTTTTTGCGGAGCAGGGCACGGGCCACAGCGCCCAGTGCCAGCAGCACCAGAGCGCAGACGCACCGGGCCGCAAAGGCCAGCCAGCCCTCCAGCAAAAAGCCGCCAATGGCAAAGCCCAGGTTTTGGATGGTGAAGATCATACAGAAATGGTTCCTTTCGGGTGAATTGTGTCCAACACATTGGTCTCAGTATAGCATACTCCGGCAGAGGGTTCAAATTTTCTTTGCCGCAGTGCAGGGGCAGCAGTCCAGAAGCAAAGGTCACACTTGTGAAAAAGAAAACAAACTTTTGCGGATAAGGGTTGACAACAGCAGGCTGCCGCGCTATACTGTGTGCCAGAAAGTCCGTTTCAGGGCGGGGTGCAATTCCCCACCGGCGGTATAGCCCGCGACCACCCCTATGGGGTGCTGACTCGGTGAGACTCCGAGGCCGACGGTATAGTCCGGATGCAAGAAACGGCAGACAAATTGCTTGTCTACGCGCCCTGTTGCAGTGTTTTTGCAGCAGGGCGCTTTTGGTTTGTCTTCCCGGTTCCCATCGGTGCGAAAAGGGCTTTCCACAGTTTATTTTGAGTGGGGCCAGCCGCCCCGGGAGGAAAAACCATGAAAAAAGACACGACCCACAACCTGACCGTTGCCGCCATGCTCAGCGCGGTGGCATTCATCCTCATGTTCATCGAGTTTCCCATCCCGATGCTGATTCCGGCATTTATCAAGATGGACTTCTCGGACCTGCCCGCCCTGCTGGGCGCGTTTGCCCTGGGCCCGGTGTATGGTGTGATCATCAGCTTTATGAAGAACCTGCTCCACATCGTCATCAAGGGCACCTCCACGGCCTGTGTGGGTGAGCCCTCCAACTTTATCCTGGGTGCCATCTTCTCTGCCGTGGCCGGCTATCTTTACAAGCACCACAAGAGCCGCAAGACGGCCATCATCGGTGCCGTGGCAGGCGCCGTGGCCATGGGTGTGTTGAGCGTGCCCTCCAACTACTTCGTCGTTTACCCGGCCTATGTGCAGTTCTACCACATGCCGCTGGAAGCCATCCTGGGCATGTATCAGGCAATCCTGCCCTCGGCAGACAGCCTCATCAAGTGCCTCATTATCTTCAACCTGCCGTTCACGCTGGTCAAGGGTCTGCTGGACGCTGTGCTCTGTATGTTGATCTATAAGCCGCTGTCGCCCATCCTGCATGGCCGCCGCTGATTCCACTCAATCAGAAAGAAAAAATGCTCCTGTGCATCTGCACAGGAGCATTTTTTATATCGCTTATGCCAGCGCGCCTCTCTCCAGCCACTTGCCCCGGGCAAGGCGGAGCAGAAACAGCACACCCCGGGTGCACAGCTCCACGCACATGGCCGTCCAGACACCGGTCAGCCCGAAGCGGGGAGCCAGCAGGAATGCCAGCGTCAGCCGGACGCCCCACATGCTGAACAGGTTGAGTACAAAGCAGGAGGTGCTGTCGCCAGCCCCCTGCATGGCACCGCTGGCCACGATGGAGGCCCCGAACATGGGCTCGGCAAAAGCCTCAATGCGGAGCATTTGGGCCCCCAGTGCAATGACAGCCGCGTCGGCCGTAAAAATGCTCATCAGTGCCGGGGCAAACAGCCACATCAAGACGCCGGAAAGAGCCATGATGCCCATGCCCATCCCGGTGCAGAGCCAGGCAAACCGCTTGGACATGTCCCGGCGGTGGGCACCCACGGCCTGCCCTACCAGTGCGATGGAAACATCCTGGATGCCGTAGCCCGCCATGTAGCACAGGCCCTCGGCGCTTACGGCCAGGCTGTTGGCCGCAATGGCCACAGTGCCCAGCTGGGACACGATGCGGACGAGAAGCACCTGAGCCGAGGAGAGGGCGGCGCGCTCTGCCGCCAGCGGCACACCCACCCGCCACAGGTTGATCAGGCAGGAGCGGGTGATCTTCCAGCTGCCGGGGTAGCGGATGGCCAGTGGGCTCTCCCGCAGCAGGAGCACCGCCAGTGCGGCCAGCCCGCCGATCAGGGTGGCAAGGGCTGTGCCCAGCGCCGCGCCCGGCACACCCCAGCCAAAACCGAACATCGTGACGGTCTGGCCAAACAGCTCCATCTCCCGGGTGGGATTGATGAGGAAAAAGTTGAAGAAGATGTCCAGCACGCAGACCAGCACGCTGATGAGGCTGGGCGTCAGGGCGTCACCGTGGCCCGCAGCATGGCGGAGTACATCCCCATGGCCATGCTGAACGGCAGGGCTGCGGACCAGATGCCAAAGTAGGCCGAAGCATTGCCCTGCAAAGACGGGTCCGCACCCAGCCACCCGGGCAGGAACCGGCAGATGCCGATGCCCAGCGCCGCCATGCCGCAGCCGAGGAGGATGTTGAAGATCATGGACTGCCGCAGCACGCCCCGGGCATCATCCTGGCGGTCGGCCCCGAGATACTGCGCGATCTGGATGGCAAAAGACGTGAACAGCCCCACCAGAATGCCGTGGAGCAGCCAGGTGCTGGAGCTGACGATGCCGATGGCCGCCGTGGCCTCGGCCCCGATGTGGCCCACCATGGCCGCGTCAATGTACTCCATCGCCGTGACCACCAGCTGCTGCAGGATGGCGGGCACGCTCAGGGCAACGGCAACGCGGGCCGTGTCGCCCAGCGGGATGCTCTCGCCCTGCCGCATCCGGGCCGCGAGAATATCAAGTGAAAGTGTCATGATGTCTCCTCTTCAAATACAAAATGGAAAAGCGATACCTATTATAATAAGAGGGAAGAGGATTGTCAATCAAGGGCGATTTTGCGGCAGGGCAATTGATTTTTACTGTTCTGCGTGATACACTCTCACCATGGGAAGAATACTATGAAAGAGGAATTGAATCTTATGATCGAAATGCTTTCTGATACCATCGGCACCCGTGCCGTGGACGCGCTGGGCTTTCTGCTGGCGTTTGCATTGACCGCCCTGATGGACTCCATGTTCCGGGAGCGGCTGCCCCATGACCATGGCCGCGCGTTCGCTGTCAATGGCGAGCTGTCCAAGGGCAAGGCCCGTGGTTCCGGCCTCATCTTTGTGCTCTGCATCGCACTGGTGACGCTGGCTGTCATCCCGTTCCGGGTGGAGTACCTGATCTATACCGCCCTCCTCATCGCCTCCATGCTCTCGGGCTATTTTGACGATGCGGCGGATACGGCCTGGAACGAATACAAAAAGGGCCTCATTGATTTTGTCATCGCGGTGGTGGCAGGTGTCACCTACCTCAACTTCAACGGCACCGGCGTGCAGCTGCTGAACTGGGCGTTCAGCATCCCGTACCCGGTCTACCTGCTGCTCATCGTCGTGCTCATCTGGGCCAGCATCAATGTGGTCAACTGTACCGACGGTGTGGACGGCCTCTCGGCCAGCCTGGCAGTGGTGTCCATCGGCACGTTCCTGCTGGCCTATTGGGACCAGCTGGGCGAGTATGCCACGGCGGGTGTGATCTTCATCGGTGCGCTGCTGGCGTACCTGTGGTCCAATGCCAAACCCTCCACCCTGTTGATGGGGGACGCCGGCAGCCGCGCCATGGGCTTCTTCCTGGCCATCCTGGCCCTCAAGAGCAATCACCCGTTCGCATTCCTGCTGGCGGCACTGGTCTTTATCATGGACGGCAGTCTGGGCATCCTCAAAATCAGCTTCAAGCGGTTTTTGCACATCAGCATCCTGAAAAAACGCTGACCCCGCTGCACGACCATGTGCGCAAGCGGATGGGCTGGAGCGATGAGCAGGTGGTGGCCCGCTGGCTGATCCTGCAGGCGGTGGCATCGGCACTTTTGCTGCTGCTGGCCCGCTGAATGAATGATTTTAAGTATGATGTTTGTCTAACTTTCCAAAATGCATAAAAGTGCACGTGGTAAATTGTTGCACTTTACTTATTGAAAGTTTAGACGAAAAACAGGTATACTTTTATCAACGAAAGCAAAGGCGCTTGAGTGAAGAACATTCACTCTGCGCCTTTTTTCTTTTCATGTTAAAAGACAACCCCCGGGCGCACTGGTCTGTGGTGCATGTGCACAGGCAAAAAAGAGGATAGGGAAAGGCGGAATACTTCATGATCAAACTGGAACATGTGGATAAATACTTCGGGGACCTGCACGTTCTGAAAGACGTGAACCTGGAAGTGGCTGAGGGCGAGAAGCTGGTCATCATCGGACCCTCGGGCAGCGGCAAATCGACCACCGTCCGCTGCATGAATTTTTTGGAGGAGCCTACCAGCGGCCATGTTTATATCAACGGGGAGGAGCTTACCAACAAAAACAAGACCCGTGTCGTGCGGGAGAACATCAGCATGGTGTTCCAGCAGTTCAACCTCTACCCGCACATGACCGTGCTTAAGAACCTGACGCTGGCCCCCATGAAGCTCCACCACAAAACAAAGGCCGAGGCGGAGGAGCTTGCATATCATTATCTTGAGGTGGTCGGCCTGCGGGATAAGGCAGATGTTTATCCGCCCCAGCTCTCCGGCGGCCAGCAGCAGCGCATCGCCATTGCGCGGGCCCTCTGTGCACAGACCAAGATCATCCTGTTCGATGAGCCCACCAGCGCGCTGGACCCCGAGACCATCCAGGAAGTGCTGGATGTCATGGTTCGGCTGGGGCACGAGAAGAACATCACCATGGTGGTCGTCACCCACGAGATGGGCTTCGCCCGCTCGGTGGCTGACCGCATCGTCTTCATGGCGGACGGACAGATCATGGAAGAGGGCACGCCGGAGCACTTCTTCACCAACCCCAAGAGCGAGCGTGTCCGCCAGTTCCTGAGCAAGATCGTCCGGTAACATCTTATTTTGGTTGACACGGCCGGGTGCACAAGTTGTGGTGCGCCGCCGTTGTTGATAAAACGCAGCCGGTTTCGGGGCGGGCAGGGAAAGCCGCCCGGGCTGCAAAAACATAGAGGAGTGTATGATTATGAAAAAGATCTCTCGTCGCAGCTTCGTCAAGGCCGCTGGCTCGGCCGCTGTCCTTTCCATGCTGGCCGCCTGCGGCGGCTCTTCCAGCAGCACCGCTGCTTCCACCGCTTCCACTGCCGCCAGCACCGCCGGTGCTTCCAGCGCGGCAGCTGCCAGCTTTGGCCCGGATACCCAGGCCATCGTGGATCGCGGCGTCCTCAAGGTCGGCGTCAAGAACGCCGTGCAGGGCTTCAGCTTCCAGGACACCCTGACGGGTGAGTACAAAGGCCTGGAGGACAGCCTGGCTGAGATGATCGCCGAGTATCTGGGTGTGGATGTCGAGTTCACCACCGTCACCGCTGCTACCCGCGGCGAGCTGCTGGACTCCGGCGACATCGACGCCGTTCTGGCAACCTTCACCATCACCGACGAGCGCAAGAAGAGCTGGGATTTCACCACTCCCTACTACACCGATTATGTTTCCGTTCTGGTCGAGGACTCCAACGGCATCAAGGATCTGGCAGACCTGAAAGACAAGGTCGTGGGCGTGTCCTCCGGTTCTACTTCTGCCCGTGCTCTGGTCAAGGCCATGATCGACGCGGGCGTGCTGGACGGTGCAAACTTTGACGCTGACACGTTCAACGCGGATACCTGGAAAGAGGGCGTCTCGTTCCGTCAGTACGACGATTATCCCGCCATCAGCACCGCGCTGAGCGCAAACGAGATCCAGGGCTTCTGCGTGGATAAGTCCATTCTGGCCATCTACAAGACCGATGGCCGCAGCTATGTGGATGCGGAGTTCAGCCCGCAGGAGTACGGCATCGCCACCAAGAAAGACAGCGATTTCTCCACCCTGTGCGATGAGCTGGTGCAGGGCTGGCTGGCCGATGGTACGGTCGAGAGCCTGATCAAGGAGAACGGCCTGAGCTAAAAGACCACTTTTGCAATTGAGGGATAGAAAGGGAAAGGAGCGTTTGCCATGTCTGGTTTATTTTCGATGGACGCTTGGAGTACGGTTTGGAACCATAAAGAGAGCTTTCTGCTGGGTCTGGGCAATACCTTACAGACCGCTGTCTGCGCGCTGGCGCTGGCCTTTGCCATTGGCGCTCTGCTGGGCCTGATGGCCACCAGCGGCAATAAGATCTTGAAGTTTGTGGCCCGTGTGTATGTGGAGTTCATCCAGAACACCCCGTTGCTGCTCCAGCTCTGCTTTTTGTACTACGCGCTGGCCTTTGCGGGCCTGAGCCTCGGCGTCATCCGCACCGGCATCATTGCACTGGGCGTTTACACCGGTGCCTACATGGGCGAGGTGGTCCGCGCGGCCATTGAGTCGGTGCCCAAGGGTCAGTTTGAGGCCGCACAGGCGCAGGGCTTCAACTATCTGCAGCGGATGGGTTACATCATCCTGCCCCAGAGCATCCCCGTGATGCTGCCTCCCATGGTCAACCAGGTGGTCAACCTCTTTAAAAACACCTCCTGCCTCTACATCGTGGGTGGTGCGGATCTCATCAGTGTGACCTACAGCTTTGTCACCGGTGCTTCCACCGGCGGCGCTTACGCTCCCGCTTACATCGTTTGCGGCCTCATCTTCTTTGTGGTCTGCTTCCCGCTGTCCACACTGGCGACCCGTTGGGAGGCTTCCCTCAAGACACGCAAGGGCCGCGTGAACACCGCTCTCAAGACCGCCGCCAAGGTGGAACTCAAGGAGGCTGCTTAACATGAAAACACTTGCTGCAAGCCTTTCCATCCTCACCCAGCAGGGTGTGATGCTCTACCTGCTGCGCGGCGTGGCCTTTACCTGCATCATCTCGGTGCTGGGCGTTATTCTGGGTCTCATCGTCGGCAGCCTGCTGGCACTGGCCCGCACCTACTGCAAGCATGGCCCGGCCCGCGTCCTGGGCTGGCTGAGCGCCGCTTACATCGAGCTGTTCCGCAACACGCCCTACCTGCTGTGGATCTTCGTTTGCGTGGTCTTCTGCCCCTGCCCGGCGTTCTTTGCCCGGAAAATGTTCGGCCTGACCAGCGTGGAGATGAAGCTCCTGTTCAAGGCAGCGCTGGCTCTGATCCTGTTCAACTCCTCCGTCATTGCGGAGATCGTCCGCGGCGGCCTGAATGGTGTGGCCAAGGGCCAGTTTGAGGCCGGTTACGCACAGGGCTTCAACACCGCTGAGGTGCTGCTCTACATCGTGCTGCCCCAGGCATACCGCAACATCGTGCCCACCCTGCTGAGCCAGGTCATCACCACCATCAAGGATTCGTCTTATCTGGCAAACGTGGCCACCATCGAGCTGATGGCCCGCATCCGCCAGCTGCTGAGTGCCGCGGGCACCTACAACGGGCTGGGCACCGTGAACGTCTCGGACGTGATGGTGCTGTTCGGCGCAGCCTGCGTCATCTACTTCATCATCAACTTCACGCTCAGCTGCATCGTCCGTTCGATGCAGAACAAGCGGAAAAAAGCGCTGGTCTTTGCCCCGGCAAAGAACGCCGCGTAACATCTGACATTATCTTTTTCCTATTTTCCTATTTTCTTTTCTACCTCCCGGCATAACCCTAGAGCGCAAAACGCGCCCGGCGGTTCCTCACCGCCCGGGCGCGTTTTGCGTTTTGTGCTTCGTTTTGTGCTTTATGATTGAAAATTAAAGAGATGAAACTTTTATAAAAGCGTTTTCTCCGCTGCTTCCACCACATGGCCCACCAGCACGGAGGTGGTCACGGTGCCCACACCGCCCGGCACGGGGTGATGGCTTCTACCACGGGCTCGGCCTCGGCAAAGCGGACGTCCCCGCAGAGCTTGCCGTCATCGCCCACATGGATGCCCACATCCACAACGGTCTGGCCCTCCCGCAGGCAGTCGGCTCTGATGAAGCCGCGCTTGCCCATGGCCACCACGACCACATCAGCCTCTTTGCAGAGGGCGGGCAGGTTCTGGGTGCGGGAGTTGCAGATCGTGACCGTAGCGTTTTCGCGGTCCAGCATCATGGCGGCAGGCTTGCCCACCACAAGGCTTCGGCCCACCACCACGGCCCGCTTGCCGGAGAGGGGGATATCGTAATACTTCAGAATTTCCAGGCAGGCCTGGGCGGTGCAGGGCGGGTAGCCCAGCGCCGTGTTGGTAAACACGCCGGCCAGCGAGCCGTCCGTGATACCGTCAATGTCCTTTTCCGGGGCCAGTGCCGCGCGGATGGTGCGGTCATCGAACTGCCTGGGCAGCGGGCGGAAGAGCAGACAGCCGTGAATGGACTTGTCCGCGTTGATTTTTTCAATGACTTCCAGCAGGGCGTCCTGAGTGGCATCGGCGGGCAGCAAAAACTGCCGGACGGCTACGCCCACCTTGCCGCAGCGGGTCATGACGCCCCGCTCATAGGAGAGGTCGTCCTCCCGCTCGCCCACCCGGACCACGGCCAGGGGTGGGGGGTGATGCCTTTGGCGGCCAATGCCGCACAGCGGGCGGCGTTTGCCTCGTTCATGGCCGCCACCACGGGCGCGCCTTTTAAGATCGTTGCCATTTAAACTTCCCCTCTCAATTGTGTTGCCATTTTTTCGTAGAGCGTATCGGCCAGCGGGACGTACTGTGCCAGCAGGGCGTCTGCCTTGGCGTTCAGGGCCTCGGCGTGGGCGCGGTCTGCCATCAGTTTGGTATTGATGGAGACATTCAGGCCCGAAGCCTGTAAGGCAGCCTTGCAGAACAGCGCCGCACACCCGGCGTCGGAGACGGCCAGCGCACTGCCCTTGGCGGCGTACTCCTGCGCCAGCGCAATGCCCTCACAGCAGGCTTCCATGACCTCCAGAGGCACGGCACAGGCCCCGTCCAGCGCCTGCTCCAGCACCGCGGCCTTATGGGCCTGCTGTTCCGGCGTCTCTTTGGGCAGGCCGTAGGCGGCAGCCAGCGGCAGAAACGCCTCCGCGTCGGCCTGCACCAGCGCTTCCAGCCGCCTGCGCAGGGCTTCCGCCCGGGCATTCAGGGCTCGGAGATCCGCCTCCACCGCCGCGTACTTCTTTTTGCCCACGGTCAGGCTGCCCACCATATTGCCCAGGGCCACGCCGGCCGCGCCCACAAGGGCCGCTGCACCGCCGCCGCCCGGGGCCGGGGCTTTGCTGGCAAGGCTCTCCAAAAAGCCCTCACAGCTCGATTTTGTCAGTTCCACGATAGATTCCTCCCTCGGTGATGAACGCGTCCAGCCGCTGGTCGTGTTCGTCCAGAGCGGCGTGGGGGACGCGCTGTGCTTCAAACGCAATGCCCAGCTTCACCGCACGGGTGCAGCGGGGCAGGTAGCGGTCGTAGTAGCCTTTGCCCATCCCCACCCGGCCGCAGGCGGCGTCAAAGGCGGTGCAGGGCACTAAAATCAGATCCAGTGCCTCCGGCGGCAGGGATCTCTGCCCGGCTCAGGATGGGGGTGCGGATGCCGTAGGCCCTGCCTCCCAGCCATCCTCGCCGGGCACAGCCGCGGTCAGGCTGAAATTTTCCCCGCAGACGGGATAGGCCAGCGTTTTGCCCAGGCCCCGGGCCGTCTCGGCCAGGGTGGCCAGATCGGCCTCGCCGCCAAAGGCTGCGTAAAGCAGGATGGTCCGGGCCTGCCGGAAGCAGGGGAGCGCCGCCAGCCGGGCGCAGAGAGTTGCATTGGCAGCGGCACGGGTTTCCGCTGCCAGTGCCTGGCGGGCCGCAATGCCCGCTTTGCGCTGAACCTGTTTCGCTTCCGCAAGGGTCATGCGGCTTCCTCCGTTCTTCCGGGCGGTGCCCATGCAGACGATCTGCACAAAAACCACCCAGAATCTTTATAGGAATATAATAAGCAATGCGGGCTCAAAAAGCAAGCGTTTTTGTCGAAATTGCGGTGGAGGAAAGGCTGGCATTTTGTTATCACAGAAAAAATCCGTCCGGCCCAATGCGGGGCCGCGCTTTTTGGGAAAGAAACATCTCAGAGATGGGGGGAAGTTGTATCGTCTCGCCTGCCGTCATGGCGGCCATGGGCAGCATCCTGACCAACAAGTACGCCGAGGGCCTGCCCGGCTGCGGGGGATTTTTATGCCGTGTTTTTTGTGCGTTCTTCACGAACTTTTGTGGGCGGCTTTGTGCAGACCAATAAAACAGGCGCAAATCTGTGATTTGTGTCCATTTGGACACTTGCGCGGACACGGGCATTTCTGGTAAAATATTTCTGATGAAAAAAAGAACCGGCTGTGAGCCTTTCCTCCATGCTGTTTCCTGCACGGCAGAGAGGGGCGCAAAAACGGGAAACCGGCGGGAAATGGCCGCGGAAACGCGACATCTGTCCAGGAACGCGGAAAATGACGGAAAATGCCATAAAAATTCCCACCTCGATTTTGCGATCCGGGCTTGACAAGGCACCAGTTCCGATTCATAATTATTCCATGGGAGAGCGCTGGAAAACCGCCCGGCGGCTGGGTGGAACGTGCCGCTCCCGGAACACCGGAAAGCGCCCGGGGAAATACGCTTGGAAAGAGAGGACGCGGTCTATGAAGCAGCTTGGGAAAAAGCTCGTGCTCTGCGTACTGACGCTGGCGCTGTGCTGCAACCTGGTGCCCATGGCGTTTGCGGCGGACGCAAGCTATTACAACGTCTACTTGGAAGCACAGGGCGGTACATGTGATGTCATGCAGCTGTATGCCTACAAGTACGGCTCCAATTACCGGCTGACCAGTACGCCCACCCCCACCATGGAGGGCTATAAGTTTGATGGCTGGTACGACGATGTGGTGGGCGGCACCAAGATCACCACGCGGTACAACTTCAAGGACGATACCACCATCTACGCGCACTGGACGCCGACGGCCAAAAAGAACACCGCCACAGCCACTGCAGCCAAGACAACGACGACAGCACCGGCAGCCGCTGACACAGAGAAGAGCTGGAAGCTGAAAGACAACCTCGGCACGGTGCTGGTGGTCACAGCGGTGGTCGCTGTCGTGGTTACCGTGGTCGCCGCACAGGGTTCCTGATGAATTTGCTTTTCTATTGAGTTTACTGAAGAAAGGAAAATTACTATGACGAACTATGAACTCAAAATGCCCGCCAATTACGCAGCCATTGATGCAGAGGAGATGACCTATCTGGTTGGCGGTGAAACCACCGGCTGGCAGATGTTCAAGGATATCGGCACCCTGTTCAATTACATTGCCCGTGTCTTCTCCGCCGGCAGCTCCATCATCAACAACGTGGTCACCATCGTGGACACCGTCAAGAAGATCAATAGCTTCGTCCCCGATATGGGAAGCACCAAGAAGTAAATAAAACGCGCGGTTCAACACTGTGTAATCAAAGAGCACTCCGGGTTTCCTGCCCTGGGGTGCTCTTTTTTGTTGTAAAAAATACAAAAAAGATGTTTTGCAAAAGGAAGAAATCATGAAAAGCAGGAATCGTGGCAAAGAATCTTAGGAAAATTGATTGAAAACAGGAAATATTGGTGCTATACTGTTATTGATAACACTTATCTTTATAACGTTTTTTCGTGAAAAAAGAACGAAAATGTTTTCGTGGATTGCGCCGCGCCTTGCAGAGGACGGCGATTGAGATAAATTGGGAATGGAATGAAAGACAAAGCCTTGCAGAAGACTTTGCGGAGGAATTATGTCAGAGCGGAAATTGCGGCGGATGAGCCGCACGGAGCTGATCGACGTCATCGACACGCTCCGGCAGGATGAAACGCCGCAGGACACCGAAGCTTTGCGGCGGGTGGATGCGGAACGGAAGCGCCTGACCGAGCGGCGGCGTTTCTGGCGGGTGCTGCGCGGTACGGTGAGCACCCTGATCGTGGTGGCGGCCATTGCGGTGCTGCTGGCCACGCTGCTGCTGCCTGTGCTGCAGGTGTCGGGCGACAGCATGAACCCCACCCTGCAGGACCGGGACGTGATCCTGCTGGTAAAAACGGACGATTGGAAGACGGGCGACTTGTGTGGCTTTTTACTGGCAGAACAAGCTGCTGCTCAAGCGCATCATCGGCGGGCCGGGTGATGTCATCTCCATCGACACCAAAGGTGTCGTGAGCGTCAATGGAGAGGTGCTCGACGAGCCCTATGTGGATGAGCTGGCGCTGGGCGAGTGCGACATCGAGTTCCCCTATCAGGTGCCGGAGAGCCGCTATTTTGTGATGGGCGACCACCGCGTCACCTCCATCGACAGCCGGAGTACGGTGATCGGCTGTGTCGAAAAAAAGTCAAATCGTGGGCAAGGTCTTTTTACGCGTCTGGCCCTTGTCCGGTTTTTCGTTGATTCACTGAGGAAAGGAATCCATTATGGGAATGAAGAATCGCTTCCAGGAAGCCATTCAGAACGTCCAGCGGCAGCGTCATTTGGCCCGGCGTTCGGTGGCAATGGTTCTGGTGCTGGCGATGCTGACCGCCATGAGCGTCAGCTGGCGGCTGCATCAGGATGGCATCGCGCTTGCCGCCGATGACACGCGCTATTACTGCGGGAAGGAAGAACACAAGCATACCGACGATTGCTACATCGAGGGCACCGAGCCACTCTGCGGCTATGAAGAGGGCGAAATCGTCGAAGAAACGATGGATTCGGCTGATGACGCAGGGGACGGTGACTCCAGCGCTGCGGACTGGGACGAAGCCGGGAACGAGCCGGAAAGTGAGCCCGCCACGCAGGAAGAGCCGGAGCCGGAAGTGGTGCTGCACCACCACACCGCGGATTGCTACGAGAAAGAAGAGGTGCTGACCTGCGGCATCGAGAGCGACCACGTCCATCAGGATTATTGCTACGACCAGGAGACCGGCGAACTGCTCTGCACCGAGCATGAGCACACCGACGACTGCTATACCCTCGAAAAGGTTCTGGTCTGCGGCCAGGAAGAGGGCGAGCCGGAGAAAACGGATGACGGCGCCGCTCTGTATGACACGGAAGAAAACAGCGCGGAGGAGAGCGATTCTGCCGAGGAACCGGAGACCGTAGCCGACCCGGAACCCGAACAAGAAGCCACCAAACCCGAAACGGACGACGAGATCGACACGGGCTATACCGTCCACCACCACACCGCCGAGTGCTATGGCAAGGTGCTGATCTGCGGCAAGGAAGAGCACGAGCATACGGCCGACTGCCTCGTCAACCCAACGCCGAGATCGACGCGGAGTACGACGCCAAGACCCCAGACCGCACGGATGCGGACTGGGCTGAGGACATGGTGCTCGTGGCCCGGAGCCAGCTCGGCTATACCGAGAGCAAGGCCGACGTGGACGAGGACGGCAACGGCTACACCATGTATGCCGACCAGTATTATAAGGACAAGCCCATGGTGTATGCCGACTGGGACAGCACCTTTGTGGCTTACTGCCTGTACCACGCGGGCGTGCCGCAGGATATCATCCCCCAGTACGCCAGCATCAGCGCCCTGCGTGGCGAGCTTGCCCGCATGAACTCTGAATATTATACCGATGACCCGCAGGAGTTTTCCTCCATCCTGCCGGGTGATATCGTCATGTACAAAAATGCCGAGGGCCGCGAGACCATTGGCGTGGTGTCCGACGCGGCGGTGGACGAGGAGACCGATCTGACCACGGCCCTCACCGTCATTTCCGGCGATGTCGCCACCGGCTGCGAGTCCGACGGCGAGACCACCATCGACCAGGTGGCCGAGGTGAGCGTTGCCCTGAACGAGGTCACCAGCTTTGTGTCCGTCAATGCCGCGGAGGGGTATGGTATCAGCGATTTGATGGAGGAGGACGATGCTGCGCTGGTAGCGGAGGCAAAAAATCTGACGAATTGCATTACAAACGTAACCGCAACGGAAACATCTTATAAATCAGACGGAAAAGAGGGCTATAAGAGCAACCTCAAAATGGATTTTAAAATCCCCAAAGAGGGACTTGTTGCAGATGAGTATCAATATCTGTTTGAGCTGCCGGATGGTGTGGCTCTTGACTCCAGTGTGGCGGATAAGCTTTTGGGACAAGAGCTTGAGATCGCGGGAGAGGGCAGTGTAAAAGAGGGATATTTTAAATTTGTTAAAAAGGAAGATGGAACTTATGCGATCCTCCGGAAATTTAACAAAGAATATCTCGATCATACGACGACTGTCAGCGGCTATATCAATTTCTGGAGCGAATTTGGCGTTGGATATGAAACCAAAACGGGTACGGTAGAAATTCCGTTTAATGAGGAAACGAAGCTCGAAATTCCATCAAAGGAAATTAAGCATCCGGATAATGAAACGAATATCTACGATATTGGTGTAACCAAAAAAAAGGCTCTTATACAGAAGATGGCAAGCTGACCTATACGGTGAATGTCGTCTCGAAGAAAGGCACGCCGGGCGAAGTCAGCTATGCGGATGCCATCACAAATCTGGACGGCTTGACCCTTGGAGAACCGACCATTGTAGTGAAAAAGCGTACGGTTACAGAGACCCGCGCCAGTAAAGAAGGCGCGAGTGGGGCAATAGTGCTCCATCAGACTGGGCGGCTACAACCGGCGATACGCTGGAGGGCACTGCAGATGGCAAGATCAGCGGTACACTCCCGAAGATGGAAACAGAAGTTTCTGAGAATGGTCTGGGGCGTACCTATACAGAGTATCAAGTTACTTATACCTATGATGTAAAGAAGCTGGGCGATAAGGATTATACTCTGAAAAATAAAGTATCGACGTCTTCTAAGAATGATAACGGCGTTGAAATCAAGAAAGATGCAGATAAAACTGTAGAAATCAACAATCAGTATACCCTCAAGAAGACGGCAAGCTACGAAGATGGTAAGATCAAGTGGACCATCACGTTCAATGAAAATAACCGTGACATCGCCGGTGCAGTCCTGAGCGACAGCATGACGGTAAACGGTACAAAGATTTCTGACGTGTTTGCTACGGCTGAGGACATTAAGATTGAGCCCGAAACAGTTTGGGAATATATCAAAGATGCAGATGGCCAAATCACCGGTATCAAGGTTACTGCAGAAGACGGAAAAACAAACACCGAAAAATATAAGATCACCTATACCACGAAGCATGATCAGGCTGGTTCGGATTACAAAGTAAACAATACGGCTCATGCAGAGCTGCCCGGTGGCGGAAACATTGACACGGGTAAGGAGGTAACAGTCCCCAAGTACAACGTTGGAAAGTTTGCGGATGAGTCGAATGTTACGGAAGAAAACAATAGCCTGACCATTCCGTGGAAAATGTCAATCGACTTTACCAATACGGCATCCATTGCCCAAGGAACTGCTTTCTGCGATAACGCTAAGATACGGGATACTCATTGGCTGACCAAAGCGCAGGCAGAGAAATTGGTAGAAAGCCTGCGATGGTCCGATACAGCATACACAAGTGGAAACCTGAGCGAGAGTGCCTCAGATACGAATGTGGATAAGGATGCTTTCCGGGTGGAGTTCTATACCAATGCCAGTTCGGTCAGTAGTGACTTAAGCGGTAAAAAGTCTGGTGTAGAACTATCTGAGCTTGCGGACGATGCCAAAATTTACGGATTCCGGATCATCGCGGCCAAGGATGTCACGCCGCCGGATGGCAAAAAGGTGCTGAAGATCAACTACAGTACAACGGCTGATATCTCGGATGTGAAAGATAAAGCTGAGTACCGAAATATCTTTGAAAATATCCCGTACAGCTACAATTATAGCAAATCGACCATCACCAAAACGGACGGTGAGGGCAAAACCGGGATATCGACTGTTATCAGTGATGACAACTCCATCACCTGGAAGATCAAAGTCAAGACCAACTCAGTCGGCCTCCATGAAAAACTCACGGTCAAGGATGTGCTGCCCGCAGGTGTTAAGCTCAAATCCATCCAGGTCAGCTTGCCCTATAACGGAAGTATTGGCCCGCTGGAATTTAGTGCAGATAATACGACGGTCACGGGAACTCGTAATAATAGAGATAAACTAACCGGTACTTATGATCCGAAAACGAATGTCTTGATCATGGTGCTGGAAAACCCTGATGGAAAGCTGAAGCCAGGCTTTACCTATGAGTTTACCGTCCGGTGCGAAGTCGTCTCCGACAAAGAGGGCGGCACAATTGCTCCAGGCATGACGTACGAGTTTGAAAACAAAGCTTCCGGCTGGTTTGATGCCCAGGAAGATGCCCCGATCGGTGGATCTTCTCAGACGCAGAACTGGTCTCAAAAAGAAAACAAGATAGAAGTGGGGCCCCTGAGCAAGAGCGCAAAATCGGCGGGTGACCAGTACGGCGGCCGAAAAATGAATTATACCGTGGCAATCAACCCGGATGGAGTGAACCTCCTGCAGGGAGAGAACAGCTCTACGCTTACCGTAACGGATATACTCTCCGTGCAAGTGCACCCGGATTATATCTGTTTGAGAGATGGAAAAACGACAACGGGTGAAAAAGTAACTGTAAATGCGTCACTGGATGAAAAGAACATCAAGCTGTGCTATGCGAGCAAAGATGCAAATGGAAATCTGGTAGCGGGAAGTGCTGTCCAGGGCTATGGGCTGGAGATCAAAACCTACACAGACCCACAAAATAGCAGCAGAATGCTGTATAAGATCACGCTGAGTGATCTGCCAGACGGCTATGCCATGCTCCTCAGCTATACCTATGAGCTCGAAAGCAATATTGACACGGTATATCCAAACTGGTTGAGCTATGGATATTGGAAAGGTGTTGTAACCAATACGGCAAGCTTGGAAGGTACTTCTTATAAGAGTGCGGAGTATCAAGACAAGAATGAGTATTGTAACGCCGGTGCCGGTGGTGGTGTGTACAGAGACCATGCCCTGACCATCAAAAAAGTGGAAAGCGGCAAATACTACAATGTATTGCCGGGTGCAGAGTTTAAGCTGCAACAATACGATGGTACGCAGTTCGTGGACGTAGAGAGTAAAACCTATACGACAAACGAGAAAGGCCAGTTTACTATAGAAAAGTCCGGAGCGGGTTACCTTACGAATACGCTATACCGTCTGGTAGAAATTATTACGCCGAATGGTTATGCGTTGCCGGAAAATCCGGAAGAGGAAGCCGTTTACTTCTACTTTGAAGATGATTCGGATACAACGCATATTCTGCCAGAGAATATCCCGGCGTCTGCAGTGGATTTGAACAGCGAGTCCAAGCTGGTCTATGTGGAAAACGAGCCAAACCTGACCTCTGTAACCGTGGAAAAGAAGTGGAATAATTCCGATGGTACGCCGCTTGCTTCTCCGCCGGATTCAATTGATTTTGATTTGGTAATGTATTCCAGTAAGGAGAAGCCTGTCAGCGGAAAGTCTGCTACTGTAATAGGCCAAATTGTCAACACGGCGAACAACAAGGTAAGGATGACTTTTGCGGGAGATACGCTGTATACAGAAGATACGGTCATGACGCTTAAGGTTACTTATCCACAGAGAGGTGAGATTCAGTATAATGGAGGTATCGTCCCGGTCATATACTGGAACAACCAGACGATCAGCCCTGTTAAAACAGAAGAACCTGAAAATGAATCGGGCATTACCTGGGTTTATGAATGTAAACTGAAAGCGGGCGAAAACCAGATTTATGGTAAGCTTGTGCATAATGGCGATAGCCACAACATTGAGGCAACTTATCAATCGCCGACGCAGCCAACTAATACAGAGGTAAAACGTATACACTATACGCTCTCTTCCAGTGACAAGTGGCGTATGACGATTCCTGATTTACCGCGTTCTGACAAAGATGAGGCAGGGAGTACGGTCTACTACAGTTACAAAGTGGAAGAAATCAACACCAGCGCGGACTATAAGGTCAGCTACAGCACCACCAACGGTGTGACCAGCGGCCTGATCACGATGGTCAACACCAAAAAGCCCGATAAGCCGGACGAGCCCACCTACGAGCTCCCCTCCACCGGCTCCCCGGGCGGCACGGTTCCTTACACGGCAGGCGGCGCGGCCATTGCGCTGGCCGCGGTGCTGTGTGGATATAACTCCAGGCGCAAGCGGAAAAGGGGGGAAGAGTGACTCCTGCAGCTCTGACCCCGGCAACAAACCGAACGTAGGAAAATAAATCCCTCTCTGGCGTCTCAGAGAGGGGACGTAAGAAAGGTAGTAAAGAAATATGAAAAGAGTAAAACGGATGCTGGCACTGCTTGCAGCATTTGCGTTGGTGCTGGCCATGGCCGTCCCCGCGTGGGCGGATGAAGCCGAAGCAACCTACACCCTGACTATCAATAATGCAAATGGCACTTATGAAGCTTACCAGATTTTTAGCGGCGATTTGTCTGAGAAAGAAGCTGGCAAGAAAGTGTTGTCCAACATTCAGTGGGGCAGTGGTGTAGATGCAACAAAAGTAGTTGGTGTGAATGCAGCTACAAAAGCTGAAAGTTTGACGACTGCAGATATTGCGGAGAGCTTTGCAGAAGACTTGGTATCTAATAGTAAACTTTCCAGTGTAAAAGCTACTGCTCCGGCGAAGAATGGAACTGCAGTTTTCACAGGCCTGTCAGCTGGTTACTATCTGGTGAAAAACAGTAGTATTGATTCAGGAAAGACGTACACCGATTTTATTTTGGAAGTTGTTGGAAATACGACTGCAAATCACAAGGGTGATGTACCGGATGTGGAGAAAAAGTTGAAGAAAAAAATGATTCAACAGGTGCGACAGCTACATGGGGCGCGACTGCAGATTATGATGTTGGTGATGAAATCAATTTTGAACTGATGGGTACGCTTCCGGAAAGCTACGGTCGTTACACTACATATAAGTATAAGTTTGATGATACAATGACCCATATGACCTATAAGGATGGTTCGGTCAAGGTCTATTATGTGAAAGACGGAAGCACAAATCGTGTTGAAATCAGTAGCGGATTTGCTTCGGCATGGGTTGATGGAAATAAGAAACTGACTGTTACTTTTGACGATTTGAAGACAGCAGTGCCCGGGCTGGCTCATGGTGATAAAATTGTAGTTACTTATACTGCAACTTTGGATGCAAATGCTGTCGTTGGCGGTAATGGCAATCCTAACAAGGTTAAGCTGGAGTATTCAAATAATCCGAATGATGAAGGAACTGGCGAAACTCCGGAAAAGACAGTTGTAGTGTTTACCTACAAAACTATCATCAATAAAGTAACAAAGGGTACGGATGGCAATAACGTTCCTCTTGCAGGCGCAGAATTTACGCTGTCAAAGTTTATTGCATCTGAGAGCGGAAGCGACACAGTTACGGTGAATGGTACAGAATACCATGGCACGTGGAACAATGGTGTAACAGTTACACCGACGAAAACTGGCGACGTTGCGAACGTCTTTACGTTCAGCGGACTGGATACAGGTATTTACCGCCTGACAGAAACGAAAACTCCAGAAGGCTATAATACGATTGACCCGGTTTACTTTGAAATCGTTGCAACCAATGATAGAATGAAAGTAACCAACATGGAGGGAAAAGCCGTAAATGGCAGTAAAATCAGTTTTACTGCAAATGCGACGGATGGTTCTTTGAGTGCGGATGTCATCAACAACGCCGGCACCACCCTGCCCTCCACCGGCGGCATGGGCACCACGGTCTTCTACGTCGTTGGCGGCGGTCTGATGGCTGTGGCGGTGGTCCTGCTGGTGACCAAGAAGCGGATGGAGAACAAGCGCTAAACCAAACCCCAAAGCAAAAATATCCTGATAACATTGGGGAGTAGCCCATGAAAAAGAACCGCAGTACCATAATTTTAATCCTGATCTTTCTCGTGGGTCTATCCGTGATGTTATATCCCACCGTCAGCGATTATGTCAACCAGCGCCACCAGTCCCGCGCGCTGGCCAGCTATGACGAGACGGTCAACGAGATGTCGGACGCGGACTATACCGCCTATTTTGAGGCGGCGGACGCCTACAACCAACGGCTGGCGGCCACGCCCAATTCGTTCTTCACGCCGGAGCAGGTCTCCGGCTATGACGAGACGCTGGACGTCTCCGGCACGGGCATTATGGGGTATATCACCATCCCCAGGATCGGCGTGGAGCTGCCCGTCTACCACGGCACCAGCGATGGTGTTTTGCAGGTGGCGGCAGGCCATCTGGAGGGCAGCAGCCTCCCCGTGGGCGGGGCAGGCACCCATGCGGTCATCTCGGCCCACCGCGGCCTGCCCAGCGCCAAGCTGTTCACCAATCTGGACGAGCTGGAAACGGGCGACACGTTCACCATCACGGTGCTGGACCGGGTGCTGACCTATGAGGTGGACCGGATCTCCATTGTCCTCCCCACCGAGACGGATCTATTACAGCCCGTAGAGGGGCAGGACTACGTTACCCTGATGACCTGCACGCCCTACGGCATCAATACCCACCGCCTGCTGGTGCGCGGCCACCGTGTCAACACGCGGGAGAGCCAGAAACATGTCCGTGTCACGGCGGACGCGACACGGATCGACCCCATCATCACGGCGCCTGTCATTGCCCTGCCCATGCTGGCAGTGCTGCTGATCTGGCTGCTGGTGACCACACGGAAGCGTCCGAAAGCAGGCAAACATGAGAAAACGACGAGAGGTGACCCCCATGAAACAAATTCGTAAACAGCTGGCGGCGCTGTTGCTGGCTGTCGCCCTGGCGGCAGCGTGCGCGGCCCCGGCTTTTGCCGCCGCCCCGGCCGCCAGCATTGAGCTCACCCGGAAGGCAGCATCACCGTGACCCTCCGGGATTCCGAGAGCGGGAGCGCTGTCTCGGGCGGCAAGCTGACCCTGTATCAGGTGGCCTCCATCAGCCGCCAAAATGGAAATTTAAGCTACGATTATACAAATGGTTTTGAAAATTGCGGCGTTTCCCTCGGCGATCTCTCGGAGAGCGACCTGGCCCGGACCCTGGACGACAAGCGCCCGGCCGACAGCAAAGGGGAGACGCTCACCGTGGACACCGATGGCAAGGTCGTCTTCTCACGGCTTCCGCTGGGCCTGTATCTCGTCGTCCAGAGCACCGCTTCCAACGGGTATGAGAAGATCAACCCGTTCCTGGTGTCGGTGCCGCTGGTGGAGGAGGACACGTACCTCTACGATGTGGACGCCCTGCCCAAGGTGGGCACGCTGACGCCCACCACCCCCGCCGGACGTGCCGGAAGAACCTGACAAGCCGGAGGAACCGGACAAACCCACGGAACCCGAGAAGCCCACCGAGCCGGAAAGCCCACCACGCCGGAAAAGCCACCACGCCGGAAAACCCGGACAAACCGGAGACTCCGGATCTCCCCGAGGAACCGGGCAAGAACACCCCTCCGGGTGCCGACAACCCCGATGACTGGGTGCTGAACGGCCGCCCGGATAAGAACAAGGCTCCCAATCCGGGCAACCCGGACGACTGGGTGCTGAATGGCCGCCCGATCCTGCCTCAGACCGGCCAGCTGAACTGGCCCATCCCGGTGCTGACGGCGGCAGGCACCTGCCTCATTGCAGCGGGCATCCTGCTCCGCAAAAAACACTGAGCCATGCAGAAAAAGACGACTTGGAACCATCCTCATCCTGCTGGGAGCGCTGCTGCTGGCCGGGGCGCTGGGCCTGCTGGGCTACAACCAATGGGACAATGGCCGCGCCCAGAAAGCGGCGGCACAGGTGCTGGATCAGCTGGAAACGACGCTGGACGAGCAGGAGAACCATTTGCAGCTTCTGGTGCCCACCCAGGTGGACGACACCGCCCGGGAGATGACCGTTACCGCCATTGATGGCTGGGATTACATCGGGTATCTCTCCATCCCGTCCATCGGGCTGGCCCTGCCCGTGATGAGCGAGTGGAGCTATCCGGGCCTCAAAATTGCCCCAGGGCGGTACGCGGGCTCGGTCTTCACGGACGATCTGGTCATCTGCGGCCACAACTATGCCCGGCATTTCAGTCCTGTCAAGCGGCTGGCGGTAGGCACCACGGTGCAGTTTGTGGATATGGACGGCCGGGAGTGGGACTACACTGTCTCCAAAGTAGAGACCCTGCAGCCCACCCAGATCGAAGAGATGGTGGGCAAGGCGGACGGCGATGACTGGGACTTGACCCTCTTCACCTGTACCACCGGCGGCAGTGCCCGCTGCGCGGTGCGCTGTACCCGGGTGGAGACGGCTTCCTGAGGATTCCAAACCGGAATAATTTATGCGGATATTACAAAAAGGCACGTTCTCTTTTGGAGAACGTGCCTTTTCTGCATCTTATTTTAGGGTTCGGGGGAGATCAGTAGTGCAGCTGGTCAGCGGTCAGAGCCTCCAACACGGGCAGCATGGCGGCTGCTTCCGCCTTGGCCTTGGGCAGGTCCATATCGCGGTAGTTGCCGCACTCCACCTCACTGGCACCGGGGACGGCACCCTCAAAAGCGGCCATGAAGCGGAACGAGTCCACGGTCAGGGCCAGCGCCTCGGCGGGGTCAGGCCCCGGGTGAGCAGGTAAAAGCCCGTGCGGCAGCCCATGGGGCCGACGTAGATGACGCCGTCCTTGTAGGCGCTGTTCCGCGCGTAGGTGGCAAACAGGTGCTCCAGCGTGTGGGCCGCGCCGGTGGTCAGGTAATCGCCCTGATTGGGCTTTTTTCATCCGGATGTCCCAGGTCAGCACATCGCCGTCCTGGCGGCTCAGGTACATGCCGCGGTCCAGTTTGGTGTGGTCCACGCAAAAGCTTGCGATCCGTTCCATTGCTACTTCCTCCCAATCTTTCAGGTAAAATCAGGCCTGCAGGCGCTGCACGCTGCCGTGCGCGCAGTCCACGGCCACCATCAGGCCATCACGGATGTGGCTGGTAGCACCGGCGGCACCCACGATGGTGGGCTTGAGCAGAGCCTTGCCGGCAATGGCAGCGTGGCTGTTCAGGCCCGGCTCCTCGACCACGAGGGCGGCGGCGTCACGGACGTAGCTCAGCATCTCGTTGGAGGTGGAGGGCACCACCAGGACCATGCCGGGCTTGAACTTGGCCCGCAGCTCGTCCAGGTTGTGGCAGACACAGGCCTTGCCGGTGGCATTGGCCAGGGCAGAGCCCTCAGGGCCGATGCCCACGCCGGTAGCCAGGCAGTTGCCGATCATGTGGATCTTGATCATGTTGGTGGTGCCGGACACGCCCACGGGGACGCCGGCGGTGACAACAGCCAGCTCGCCGTCGTGCAGGTAGCCGTTCTCCTTGGCCAGGCTGGTGGACATCTCGATCAGCTCATCGGTGTGTGGGCCAGAGCCATCATCAGCGGGGTGATGCCCCAGGAGATGGCCAGCTGACGCTGCACCTGCTCGTTCATGACGCAGGCAATGATGGGCTGTGCGGGGCGGTACTTGCTCAGCAGGCGGGCGGTGTTGCCGGACTCGGACACCGTGACGATGGCGGAAGCGTTGACGTCCTTGGCGGTCAGGCAGGCAGCGTGCGCGGTTGCGTCGCTGACGCTGATCTGGCCGTTGCCGGCATCCACCAGACGGTTGTCGCGGTAGTGCCCCTCGTTCTCGGTGCGCTCGGCAATGGCGGACATGGTCTTGAGGGCCTCCACGGGGTAAGCGCCTGCAGCGGTCTCACCGGAAAGCATGATGGCAGAGGTGCCGTCGTAGATGGCGTTTGCCACGTCAGAGATCTCGGCACGGGTGGGCCGGGGTTGACCATCATGCTGTCCAGCATCTGGGTAGCCGTGACAATGGGCTTGCCAAAGGAGAACGAGCGGTCGATGACGCTCTTCTGGATGCCGGGCAGCTCGGTGAAGTCGATCTCAACGCCCAGGTCGCCACGGGCGACCATGACGGCGTCGGCGGCGGCCAGGATGCTGTCGATGTTGTTCACGCCCTCGCGGTTCTCGATCTTGGCGATGATGCGGATGTTGGAGTCGTACTCGTTCAGCAGGTTGCGGATGTCGTACACGTCCTGTGCGGTGCGCACAAAGGAAGCGGCGATGAAATCAAAGCCCTGCTGCACGCCGAAGATGATGTCGTCGCGGTCGCGCTGGCTCAGGTACGGCATGGAGAGGTGGACGCCGGGCACGTTGACTCCCTTTTTGTTTTTGATCTTGCCGCTGTTCAGCACCTCCCAGGTGATGTCGGTGTCGGTCACGTTGGTGATGCGCAGCTTGATGAGGCCGTCGTCCAGCATGATGGTGCCGCCCTCGTGCACATCCTGGGGCAGGTCCTTGTAGGTGATGGAGCAGATCTCCTTGGTGCCCTCCACCTCACGGGTGGTCAGGGTAAAGGTCTGGCCTGCTTCCAGCATCTCCACGCCGTTCTTGAACTCTTTCAGGCGGATCTCGGGGGCCCTTGGTGTCCAGCAGAGCAGCCACGGGCTTGCCCAGCTCGGCACGGATGGCTTTCAGGTTGTCCAGGCGGCCCTTGTGCTCCTCATGGGAGCCGTGGGAAAAGTTGAAACGGGCCACGTTCATGCCGTTGGCGACCAGCTCGCGCAGCACGCCGTCCTTATCGGTGGACGGGCCCAGGGTGCAGATGATCTTTGTTTTTCTCATATAAAGTACCTCCAACTACGTCTCTTCAAATTTCACTCTATCACACAGCGGAAACTACATCCTCCCGCTGCTTCTGGCAGAGCCAAACTGCCAGGGAAAACGCTTGATGGTTTGTTTGTTCAAAACCCCACCACCTTATATTATAAACGCTTGGATACAATAGAGCAAGAAAAATATTTGCTAAGAAACCCTTAAGATTTTATACCAACCGCCAAAATCGGTTGAGCGGCGGTTTTGGCCCCTTAAATTTGCTTAAACTATGTCCGAGTGCACGATGCTGCAACAAAAAGGCTTGCACAAACAGCCAACTGCGCCTATAATAGAGCTAAGAAAAAGTCTCACTTTTTGGGGTGCATGGTGCCCCGGGAGCAGGGACCCGAATTTTGAAAAAACGGAGGAACCACTGCAAATGGAAAAGCGTGTTTTTCTGATCGTTCTCGACAGCTTTGGCATTGGCGCGGAGCCGGACGCCCCCGCCTTTGGCGACGCGGGCACCAACACCCTGGGCGCGATTGCCAAGCACCCCAGCTTCCACTGCCCCAACCTGCAAAAAGCTGGGCCTGTTCAACATTGACGGCGTGACGGCAGGGGAGAAGAGCCCCGCCCCCGAGGGTGCGTTTGCCCGCCTGCAGGAGCAGAGCATGGGCAAGGACACCACCATCGGCCACTGGGAGATCGCCGGTGTGGTCAGCCCCAAGCCGCTGCCCACGTTCCCGGAGGGCTTCCCCGATGCCCTCATCCAGGAGTTTGAGGAGAAGACCGGCCACAAAGTGCTCTGCAACAAGCCCTATTCCGGCACCCAGGTGCTGAAAGATTACGGCGAACAGGCCATGAAAGAGAATGCCCTTATCGTCTACACCAGCGCCGACAGTGTGTTCCAGGTGGCCGCCAACGAGGAGCTGGTGCCGGTGCATGAGCTCTACCGCTACTGTGAGATCGCCCGTGAGATGCTGAAAGGGGAATACGGCGTGGGCCGTGTCATCGCCCGGCCCTTCCTGGGACACACGGCGGATACCTTCTACCGCACCACCAACCGCCACGACCTGAGCCTGAAGCCGCCCCGCAAGACCATGCTGGACCTGCTGAAGGACGCGGGCAAGGACGTCATCGCGGTGGGCAAGATCTATGATATCTTTGATGGCGAGGGCGTCACCGAGAAGATCAAGACCACGGGCAACACCAACGGTATCGCCTTTACCAAGGCCCTGCAGACCCGTGATTTCGAGGGTCTGGCGTTCGTCAACCTGGTGGACTTTGATATGCTCTACGGCCACCGCCGCGACGTGGCGGGTTACGCTGCCGCCGCGACCGAGTTCGACAACTTCCTGGCCGAGTTCATCCCCGGCATGCGGGAGGACGACCTGCTGATGGTCACCGCCGACCACGGCTGCGACCCCTCTTACACCAAAACCACCGACCACACCCGCGAGTATGTGCCCTACCTCATCTGCGGCAAGGGCGTCAAGCCCGGCGTGGATCTGGGCACCAAGCTCTGCTTTGGCACCATCGCCCACACCATCTGCGATTACCTCGGTGTGGACGCTTCCAGCCTGAACGGCCAGAGCGTGCTGCCGGAGATTTTGAAGTAAGCGGATTCGAGAAAAGCAAGACCCCCGTTCCGATGGAACGGGGGTCTTGTGATATCCGAGTTTATGCAGCGTCGCTGGCAGCGTTGGGATCTGTGGCCTCCGAAGAGCTGGAGGAGCCAAACAGAGCATCCAGCACCGTGGAAGCGGCCTGATGCAGGGAGGAGGCCGCCTGCTCCAGCTGTTCCTGACTGGGCATGGAGATGGCGGGGCTTTCGCCGCCCGTCTCGCCGCCCTGCGCAGGCTGGGCCTCGGATTCTGCCGGTGCTTCCGTGGAAGCGCTCTGCTCACCATCCGCCGGGGTCTCCGGGGTGGTTTCCTCATCGGCGGGAGTCTCTTCCGGGACACTCTCGGCGGGTTCTTCGACGATCACACTGTCCGGGGTCTCCTCCGGCACGGAGACAGCCGCGTTGGGGTCTGCCGTCGGGGTGTGGACATCGGTCTTCTCCGGGGTCTGGCTGGTGCTGGTCAGCTTGTCTTCCCCGCCCAGCACAGCTGCGACAAGGGCTTTTGCCTCGTTGACGGAGTTTTCATCCGGTTTCATGACATAGAGGCTCTGGCCTTTGGCGGAGTAGCACTTGGTGCTCTTGATACCGGTACCGGTCACGCTGTAGCTCTGGATATCCCAGCTGGACAGGTCGCCCAGCTGCATCCGGACCAGGGCCGAGATCTGCTCCTGGGACAGGCTGGTCACAAAGCAGTCCGCCATTGCATCCATCAGCTTGGAAAAGCTCATGAGCAGGGCCGGGGACTTGAGTTTTTCCGCCATGGCGTCAATGACTTTCATCTGGTTGATGCCGCGCTGGATATCGCCGGTCTTAAAGGCGTGGCGCTCCCGGGCAAAGGCCAGGGCGGACTTACCGTCCAGATGGTTCCAGCCTTCGGCAAAGGTGGTGGGGTCGTAGTAGCCGGGGCTGCCCACTGAGGTAAAGGCCTGGTCGGAGTACACATCCACGCCGCCGATCGCGTCGATGATGCTGATGAAGCCTGCAAAGTTGATGCGGATGTAGTGTTCCACATTCACACCGTAGAGGTTGCCCAGCGTCGCCATGCTGGTCTCCACACCATACAGGCCGGCATGGGTCAGCTTATCCTTGCTGTCGGTGCCCGCCAGGTCTACATAGTAGTCACGCGGGGTGTTGATGAGGGCCACCTGCTTGGTCTCCGGGTTGACCACCGCCAGAATGTTCACGTCGCTGCGGGCATTTTTCGGTCAGCTCACCGCGGTTGTCCACGCCGCTGAGGTAGACCACGAACGGCTCTTTGGTGATCTTATTGGCTTCCGCGCCGGTGATGAGGCCGGAGGTGACATTATCCAGTGCGGCAAGGCCCTGCTGTGCCCAGACACAGCCCACGGCCAGCCCGGCGCAGAGGAAGAGGGAGAACACCCGGGACACAGCGCCCGGGGTCTTGTACTCCTGGCAGCGCTTGACCAGCAGCCAGAGCAGCACCAGCAGTGCCGTGATGAGGATGAGATACAGCGCGGGCAGCATCTGGGTGCGCCACAGCTGCACCAGAGCGCCGACACTTAAAATTGCCTGTAATACCAGCAAAATAACGCCTCGTTTCGGGGTCGATTCGCCCGGAATGGTCATCTTGTGCTCCCGGGGAGGCTCCGGTGCCTTGCGGGGGGGGATTGTTCCGGGGCGGTTTGGGCGGCGGAGACTGGGGCTGGGGCACCTCCGGCGCAAAGAACGCCGAGCTGTCCACCTCAATGGTCCTGTCGTCCTCGTGCCGCGCGCCCCGGCGGATGTGCCGGGAAGTATCGTCCGGGTGGGAGGAACGGTCATTTTCATCGAACATGAGAATACTCTCCTTTGACAGTGTGCCTGGCCATGGGTCAGGACACGGGAACAATGGTCAGCACGGCGCGGGCCGGCAGACAGGTCGCGGTCTGGTCTTCTTCCCGCAGCCAGCCGTAATGCTCACAGATGTGGTCCGGGCAGGGGGAGTCCACAAAGCGGGCGGCACCGTCCTGCACCTGAATGTGCACGGTCAGGTAGCCGGTGTCCACATCGTAGGTGGCATCCTTGGTCAGCGGGAGATCCAGCACCGTGTTGGTGTCGCCGTAGGTCAGGGCAGCGGCTAAGGCCGCTGCACCCGTGCGGTGGGCGGCCCGCCAGGCAAACCACCCGCCTGCGATTCCAAGAACCACGACGGCAAAGATCAGATTGATGAGAAGCTGTTTGTGTTTCATGAACTGTTATCCAATGTTGTCGTTGAGCGGGATCTGCTCCAGTTCGGCCAGCCAGAGGGCAGCTGCCGCGTCGCTGGGCATCCGCCAGTCGCCGCGGGGCGACATGGTCACGGTGCCCACCTTGGGGCCGTCCGGCAGGCAGCTGCGCTTGAACTGCTGGGCGAAGAACCGCCAGTAGAAGTTGCGCAGCCACTTGTACAGCACGTTGTCGGGGTATTCGGGGCGGCCTGCAAAGGCGGCCTTTGCCAGCCGGAAGATCTTGGCCGGGCCAAAGCCGAAGCGCAGCACCTGATAGAGGTAGAAATCATGGAGCTCATAGGGCCCCACCAGGTCTTCCGTCTTCTGTGCGATCTCGCCGTTGTCTTTGGCGGGGAGCAGCTCGGGGGAGACGGGGGTGTCCAGGATGTCCAGCAGCACGGTCTTCAGCGTTTCGCTGGAGGCAATGTCGGCCTCGTACTGGACGAGGTGGCGCACCAGCGTTTTGGGCACGCTGGCGTTGACGCCGTACATGCTCATGTGGTCGCCGTTGTAGGTAGCCCAGCCCAGGGCCAGCTCTGAGAGGTCGCCGGTGCCGACCACGAGGCCGCCGGTGCGGTTGGCCAGATCCATCAGCTCCAGCGTGCGCACGCGGGCCTGACCGTTTTCATAGGTCACGTCCAGCACGCTCTCGTCCTGCCCGATGTCGGCAAAATGGCTGTGGACGGTATTGGCAATGTCGATCTCCTGGAACGAGACGTTCAGCTCGTCGCACAGAATCTCGGCATTGCTGCGGGTGCGGTGCGTGGTGCCGAAGCAGGGCATGGTCACGGCCCGCACGTCGGTGGTGGGGCGGCCCAGCTGCTTCATTGCGCGCACGGCCACGAGCAGGGCGAGACTGCTGTCCAGCCCGCCCGAGATGCCGATGACGGCGGTCTTCGCGTGGGCATGATCCAGCCGCTTGGCAAGGCCGTCAGCCTGCATTTTCAAAATCAGCTCACAGCGCTCGGCCCGCAGCTGCTGGCTGTGAGGCACGAACGGGGTGGGGTCCACCCAGCGGGTCAGCACCGTCTCAGTGAGGGGCAGGCTGAACTCCACCGTGGTGTAGCCGTCTGCAGCGGGCTCAAAGCTGGTGTTGCGGGCCCGCTCACTCTCCATCCGCTGGCAGTCCAGCTCGGTCTCGGCGTAACCGCCCGCAAAAGGCTTCGTTTCAGAGAGGAGAGTGCCGTTCTCGGCAATGAGGTCATGGCCGGCAAACACCATGTCCTGGGTGCTCTCACCGTGGCCGGCAGAGGCGTACAGGTAGCCGCACAGCAGGCGGGCCGACTGGTTGGACACCAGTGCCCGGCGGTACTCGGCCTTGCCGACGGTCTCGTCGCTGGCCGAAAGGTTGGCGATGACCGTGGCCCCGGCCAGTGCGTGGAAGGTGGAGGGCGGCAAGGCACTCCACAGGTCCTCGCAGATCTCCACGCCCAGCACAAAGCTGGGCATCTCGCGGCAGCGGAACAGCAGGGACGTGCCAAAGGGCACCTGCTGGCCGCAGACGGCAATCATTTCCACCTCGGTGCTGCCCGGGGTGAACTGGCGCTTTTCGTAGAATTCGCCGTAATTGGGCAGGTGGGTCTTGGGCACCAGGCCCAGCAGCTGGCCCTTGCAGAGGACAGCGGCGCAGTTGTACAGTTTGCCCCGTACCAGCAGCGGCAGGCCCACCAGAGCCACCACGTCCAGCTCTTTGCTGGCGTCCAGAACGCTCTGCAGCCCGGTCAGCGCTCCCTGCTGGAGGGTGCGCTGCAAAAACAGGTCGCCGCAGGTGTAGCCCGTGAGGCAGAACTCAGGGAAGACCGCCAGCTTGACGCCCCGGCTCGCGGCCTCGCGCAGCTGGGCGATGATCTGCTGGGTGTTATACGCGCAGTCCGCCACCCGCAGGGCGGGGGAAAGGGCTGCGGCTTTCAAAAAACCATCTTTCATCGGAGGATTTCACATCCTGTCTGTTTTGATCAAAAAACCAGGAGCAGGGCCCCGGGTTCGTGCTCATAGTATACCACAATCTGCCCCAAACGAAAAGTAACAGTTGGGAAACAGGCGGAAAAACTTGCAAAAACAAAAAAGAGCCGCCGCGTTGCCGCGGCAGCCCCCAAAGCCATAAAAGTGGAAAACGAGATAGACCGTAAGCCGGGTTCTGTATTAAACGACGATCTGTCTAGACCTGCCATTGCTGACAGGTTCATGCCGCCTTCGGGACACGCGAGCAGCGCTATCTGTCCCATACAGGTGTTGCTTCCGGTAGGGTTTACAAAGCCGCATGGTCACCCATGCGCTGGTGAGCTCTTACCTCGCCCTTTCATCCTTACCGCATTGCTGCGGCGGTTTGTTTTCTGTTGCACTTTCCCTAAGGTCACCCTCGGCTGCCGTTAGCAGTTACCGTGCTCTGTGAGGCCCGGACTTTCCTCAGAGCGGTCAAAGCCGCCCCGCCGCCGTATGTTCCACTCGTTTTCCGCTCCCTATAGTACCATAAAAAAACAAGATTTGCAAGCGATGCGGAATTTTGGTATACTATCTTTATCTTTGAGCTTGGAAAGGGGCGGGCAGGATGAAACTGTATTTCCCGGTGCCGCCGCAGGCGGATGGCGTGCTGCTGCGCAATTTTCTGCGCCGCTGTGCCGTTTCCACCGAGCTGGCCCGGGCCGTGAAATTCCACGGCAGCGGCTTTTTTGCCGATGGCCGGCCCATCCTGGCAAACCGCCGCCTCGCCGCCGGGCAGATGCTCTCGTTTGAACTGCCTGCCGACGGTGAGGGTGTGGCCCCGCAGCCGGAGATCCCGGTACAGGTCGTCCACGAGGACGCTTTTGCCCTCGTGCTGGAAAAACCGCCCCGCCTCGCCGTACATCCCACCCTGAACTACCCGCTGGGCACGCTGGCGAACGGCTATGCAGCATGGGCGGCGGCACAGGGGAGGAGCACGGTCTTCCGGCCCGTCAACCGCATTGATAAGGACACCAGCGGCCTGGTGCTGGCGGCGCAGAACAGCTACGCCGCCCCGCTGCTGGCCCAGGGCGTGGAAAAGCTCTACTATGCCATTGTGGAGGGGGAACTGCCTCTCGGCCCCGGCGTGATCGACGCCCCCATCGGGCGGCAGGGCGACAGCATCATCGGGCGGTGCGTGACCCCCGAGGGCAAGCCCAGCCGCACGGAGTATACCATATTAAAAGCAAAGAATGGCCTCAGCCTGGCGGCCTGTGTCCCGGTAACGGGGCGGACCCACCAGATCCGGGTCCACTTTGCCTCTCTGGGCCACCCGCTGGCCGGGGATGACCTCTACGGCGGCCACCGAGAGCGCGTCGGGCGGCAGGCGCTCCACTGTGCAAAACAGACATACACGATCCCGGCCTATACACCGATGCCGGACGGGATCGTGATCGACTGGGAAGCACCCCGACAGCGGATCACGGTGGAAAGCCCGCTCCCGGCGGATCTACAGGCCCTTTTGACGGATTGAGACGAGAGAATTTGTATATTTCGTGAAAAGTCCGTGAAAGCTCCCGCCAAATTCTGTGATAATGCTTGTTTCGGTGCGGGCGGAGTGTATAATAAAAAGAAAGATAAACTGATGTACTGTGCCGTTTTGAAACTTTGCGGCGCGGTTTTACTGACTGGAAAGAAACTGGAATCCGGAAGGAGCATCCTTTTTTGCTGGACGAAAAAACAACAGAACCGCAGCAGGAGATGCCGTCGGCCCCCAAACCGACGGCCCAGCGCGGGGAGAAGCTGCGCTCGCTCTGGGCGCGGCTGCAGTGTGTGCATCTGCTGCGGAGACATCGGTTCCGCCGAAAAACGCAGCACCATATGAACAATGTTTCCCAGAAAATGCGGGCCACCCCATGGTGCAGACCGTGGGCGAGGGCCTGTACGCTCTGGGCTTTTCGACGGAATATGCCGTCGTCCGCGCCGGGCGGCGGGTCCGCGCGGCACCCTGTGGTGGGTGGCGGCCTGGTTTGCAGCGCTGGCCCATGACCTGATGGTCACGGCGTTCCCCGGTGCAGCACAGGTGCTCAAGGACCTGTTTGGCCCCATCGTCCTCTTTTGTGCGGGGCTGCGGGGCGCTGCTGGTCCATGCCCACCGGATTCATCGGGAAAAAGGCCTTGGCGCGGCCCTGCAGGCCAGTGTACATTTCTTCACAAACGGCATCCGGCGCAATGTGAAGCTGCTGCCCCGCATGGCCATGTACATCCTGCCGCTCTGCGCGCTGGCTGTCTGGGTGGCCGTGTTCAACCACATGGTGTATCAGCCTTATGCGCTGGCGGTGCAGGTCAACGGCCAGACCGTGGGCTATGTGGCCAACGAGACGGTCTTTAACCTGGCCCGCGAGGACGTGCAGCAGCGGATCAATTACTCCGGTACGGAGAAAAAAGAGTGGACCATTGAGCCGACCTACACCATCTCGGTGGGGCACACGGTGATGGATGAAAACGAGTGGCCAACGCCATCCTCAGCAGCGCCAGCGATGAGATCAGCACAGGCACGGCCCTGTATCTGGACGGCGAGCTGACCGCCGTCTGCGCCGACGGCAGCAGCCTGCGCGGCTACATCAGCAGCCTGCTGGAGCCCTACGAGGATCAGGAAAACTCCAACGTGACCGTCGGGTTCAACAAGTCCGTCGATCTGGAAGAGGGCATCTACTTCAACGAGAGCTTCATGGATTTCCAGGACGTCGTGAACAAGCTGTCCGGTGTCCAGCAGGCGGAGAAAATCTACAAAGTCCAGGCAGGCGATACCCTGTGGGCCATTGCCCAGAAGAACGACCTGACCTTTAAAGAGCTCAGCGCCCTGAACACGAATTTCAAGGGCGCGCCCCTGACGGAGACCTCCAATATCCAGGAGGGAGACGAGCTCATCGTCACCAAAGAGGAGGCGACTCTCGAAGTCCGGATCACCAAGGTCGAGACCCGGCAGGAGGAGATCCCCTACAGCACCGAGACCACCGAGTCCAAAGACCTGAACAAGGGCGTGACCCGGACGACCCAGGAGGGTGAGAACGGCCTGCGGAACGTGACGATGCGGAATGTCTACGACACCAACGGCACCCTGCTGGAACAGACGATCCTTTCCACCGAGACCATCAAGGAGCCGGTGAACAAGAAAGTGGTGGTGGGCACCAAGAAAGCTTCCACCGGCGGTGCCAAGTACATTACGGGCAGCGGCAGGTTCCTCTGGCCTGTCCCCAACTATAAATACTGTTCCCGCTGGTACAGCAGCGGCCACAAGGGCGTGGATATCTGCGCGGCAGCAGGCACGCCCATCTATGCCACGGCTTCCGGCACGGTCACCAAGGCGGGTTATGAGCGCGCCGGCGCGGGCAGGGGCTACGGCTACTCGGTCATCATCAGCCACGGCAGCGGGTACACCTCGGTGTATGCACACTGCCTGTCCCTGACCGTCCACGCGGGCCAGAGCGTCAAGCAGGGCCAGCTCATCGGCTATGTGGGCAGCACGGGCCGCTCCAGCGGCAACCACTGCCACTTTGAGATCCGGCTCAATGGTTCGTATATTCCTCCCCAGAGTATCTTCCCGGGGAAAAAATAACATCATAAAAAAGGAGAATGCACTATGTCTACCCCGCACATCAGCGCCGAGAAAGGCGATTTTGCCAAAACCGTGCTGATGCCCGGCGACCCCCTGCGCGCCAAATTTATTGCCGACACGTTCCTGAAAGATGTCCGGCAGGTGACCGGGGTCCGTGGGATGCTGGGCTTTACGGGCACCTATGAGGGCCACCCTGTCAGCGTGATGGGCAGCGGCATGGGCATGCCGTCCATCGGCATCTACTCCTATGAGCTGTTCAAGTTCTACGATGTGGACAACATCATCCGCATCGGCTCCGCCGGCAGCTACACCGAAAAGGCCAAGCTGTTCGACGTGGTGCTGTCCACCGGTGCGGTGAGCGAGTCCAACTACGCCCGGGTACAGAGCGGCTGAGGGTGACATCACCCTGCCCAGCCAGAGCCTGAACGACAAGCTCCGCGCTTCGGCTGCCAAGCAGGGCATCCCCCTCATCGAGGGCAACATTCACTCCTCGGATGTGTTCTACCGCCAGCCCTCCGACGCAAAGCCCACCTACTGGGAAAAGCTGCGGGATGAGCGCGGCTGCCTCTGCGTGGAGATGGAAAGCTTTGCCCTGTTTGCCAACGCGCAGGTGCTGGGCAAAAACGCCGCCTGCCTGCTGACCATCTCGGACAGCTTCGTCTCGCCGGAGATCACCACCGCCGAGCAGCGCCAGAAGAGTTTTACCGATATGATGAAAGTGGCTCTGGGCGCGGAGTATTGATTTCACCATAATGCATCATACAAAAAAGACTGCTGTCGGCCGACAGCAGTCTTTTTGCTTTTCAGGTATCCGTGTAATGACCGTAACAGGACGCAATGATGATGTTTCCATCCTGCTCCCGGTAGACGATGCGGTGGGTGTCGTCGATACGCCGACTCCACCATCCGCTCAAATCTCCCTTAAAAGGCTCGGGCTTGCCGATGCCCTCATAGGTGTTCCGCTGAATGTCTTTTATGAGGGAGTTGATTCGCTTCAGCAGCTTTTTGTCCCGCGTCTGCCAAAGACAATAATCTTCCCACGCTTCCTCTTCCCACAGCAGCCTCATCAGTCCACCTCGATCAGTTCATGTTCGGTGAGCTTGGCTTTGCCGGTGTCAATATCATGGACGATTTGACGGAGATGGTTGATGTTGCTTTCGGAATAGAAGGGGTCGGCGGAGACTTCAAAGGGAATCCGATGCTCGCGCGACACTTTCTTTGCAAAAATCGTGAAGGCTGTCGTCATCGAAAGCCCCATCTCGGCGCAGACCTCCTCCATGCTCCGCTTGAGGTCGGGGTCCATCCGAAAATTCACGTTGACTGCATTTGCCATTCTGATGCGCCTCCTTTGTAACTCTATTATATTCATTCGTAATGATAAATACAAGAGCTGTCATTGCATAATGCTGCGTAATGATCGCCGCTTGCACTTCTTACAAGAATGATTTATACTTAAATACGACACAGAAAGGGGATGAGGCCGATGAACAGAGAAACGGTGAACATGGTGCGCAGTCCGATTTCTGTGGAGGGGAACATCCGGCTTGTTCCGTATTATCCGGCCTACGATACAGCACTTGCGTGGTATCAGGATGCACAGCTCTGCAAACAGGTAGATAACAGGGACTTCGTTTATGATTTGCCACTGCTGAAGCGGATGTATCATTATCTGGACACACACGGAGAACTGTTTTATATCGAGTATCGGGGTGTGCTTTGTGGTGATGTCAGCCTGCAGACGACAGGCGAGCTGGCCATCGTCATCTGCAAGGAGTACCAGAATAAACACATCGGGCGGAAGGTCATCGAAAAAATGCTGGAGATGGCTCGGGAAAGGGGCTTGGCAGAGTGCTTCGCGCACATCTATTCCTTTCAATACCCAGTCGCAGAAATGTTTGAATCCATTGGCTTTGTCCCACAGGACGAAGAACGCTATATCTACAAATTGCAAAAAGGAGAACCGACTATGACGAAACTGACTCTCGAAGAAAAGCAGGAGCTCATCCGGATGGCCCTTGCGGCCAGGGAGAGGGCTTACGTGCCTTACAGCGACTTTATGGTGGGTGCCGCGTTGCGGGCCGAGGATGGCCGTGTCTTTACCGGCTGCAATGTGGAGAATGCCGCCTTTACCCCCCCCCACCAACTGTGCCGAGCGCACCGCGCTGTTCAAGGCGGTCAGCGAGGGCGTGACCAAATTTACGGACATCGCCGTGGTAGGCTCCCGCCGGGGCGAGATCAATCAGCAGATCACCTCGCCCTGCGGTGTCTGCCGTCAGGCACTGTTTGAGTTTGGCGGCCCGGAGCTGAACGTCATCATGGCCAAAACGCCGGATGATTTCATGGAGCGCAGCATGGACGAGCTGCTGCCCTTTGGGTTCGGTCCTCCAATGTGGCGGGCAATCAGGTCGTAGAGGACGAAAAAGAAGACTGAAATGCCGCGAAAGGAAAAGAAAAGTGGTACAGTTGCATGAATTTTGCAAAAATATTGTAAAGGTTTTGTAATCGGAAATCGCTTGCATCTGTCATCACTTCCCGCTATACTTGAGCCAGTAAATGTGCAAGTGTGCGCATTTCGCAAACAAAACGCAGAATTGAATTCAAAATAAAAGGAGAGTTTTCATTATGATGATTTCTCGTCGTAACTTCCTGGCAGTGGCTGGCGCAGCCGCAGCCGCTGCCGCTCTGACCGCTTGCGGTGGTTCTTCCTCCACCAGCACCGCTTCCTCCACCGCTGCCGCTTCTTCCACCGCGGCTTCTTCCACTGCTGAGGGCGGCGACAACAAGATCGTCAAGGTCGCTCTGACCTGCGATACCGGCACGATCGATGATGAGAGCTTCAACCAGGCATGCTGGACTGCTGTCTCCGGCTACATGGGCGATGACTGCCAGTACTACATCCCCGAGGCTGACGCTTCCGATGAGGACCGTGAGACCATGATCCGCCAGGCTGTCAACGACGGTGCTGACGTCATCGTCTGCGTTGGTTACCTGTACGGCGCTTCTTTGGCATGGGCTGCTGATCAGTACCCCGATGTCAAGTTCATCGCCGTCGATGTCACCCAGGGCGATATCGGCACCGACAGCATCCCCGCAAACTGCTACTGCATCACCTTTAAAGAGGAGCAGGCAGGCTACCTGGCAGGCTACGCCATCACCAAGGACGGCAAGGCCAAGCTGGGCTTCCTGGGCGGCATGGCTGTTCCCGCGGTTATCCGTTACGGCTACGGCTTCGTGCAGGGCGCTGACGCTGCTGCTCAGGAGCTGGGCACCAACATCGATATCAACTACTTCTACGGCGGCCAGTTCTACGGCGATGCGAACATCACCTCCCGTATGGAGGGCTGGTACTCCAACGGTACTCAGGTGGTCTTTGCCTGCGGCGGCGGCATCTACACCTCTGCTGTGGAAGCTGCTCTGAAGACGAACGGCTATGTCATCGGTGTTGACGTTGACCAGAACTACATTGGTGTCAATGGCGTGGCTGACGGCTCCTTTGCTTACAACCCGTTCATCACCTCTGCCATGAAGGGCCTGACCGAGGCTGTCAACACCGCTCTGTCTGATATCGAGGCAGGCGAGTGGGGCGACATCGCTGCTTCCAACGGCAACTTCGGCCTGGAGGACGGCGATTACATCGGTCTGCCCACCGATGAGGACAGCTGGAACTTCGAGACCTTTACCGTCGATGAGTACGAGGCAGTCAAGGAGAAGATCAAGAGCGGCGAGATCGTGGTCGATAACAGCTCCGACGACGCTACCAAGCCCACCGTCAGCGAGTTCACCACGGTCAACTACATCCAGTAATTGCAAAACGCGGCACAGGCTGCATTTTAAGAGCAGGACGCTTCCCAAAGAACGCCCTGCTCTTTTTTGTGTACAATGCACAAAAGTAATACTTATATTGCAACATCCCGATAAAAATTTAAAAAGAAGTGTGCAAAATGAGAGAAATAAGGTATAATGGATGCTAGAATAGTATCGGTGTCGCTATGGCACGAAAGGAGAGTGAGCAGATTGGCAGAGGACTTTGTGATCGAGATGCTCCATATTACCAAGGAATTCCCTGGCATTAAGGCAAACGATGATATCACCCTGCAGCTGCGTAAAGGTGAGGTACACGCCCTGCTTGGCGAGAACGGTGCAGGCAAGAGCACGCTGATGAGCGTGCTGTTCGGCCTGTATCAGCCGGAACAGGGCAAGATCCTCAAAAATGGCAAGGAGGTCGCCATCCGGAACCCCAACGACGCGAACGCGCTTGGCATCGGCATGGTGCACCAGCACTTCAAGCTGGTGGAGTGCTTCAGCGTGCTGGACAACATCATCCTGGGCGTGGAGCCCAACAAGATGGGCTTTTTGCAGAAAGCCGAGGCCCGCAAAAAGGTCATGGCCCTGAGCGAGAAGTACGGCCTGCGGGTGGACCCGGACGCCCTCATCAGCGACATTTCCGTTGGGATGCAGCAGCGCGTGGAGATCTTGAAAATGCTCTACCGCGACAATGAGATCCTGATCTTCGACGAGCCCACGGCTGTTCTGACGCCGCAGGAGATCGACGAGCTCATGGAGATCATGCGCGGATTCAAGGAAGAGGGCAAGAGCATCCTGTTCATCACCCACAAACTCAACGAGATCATGGCGGTCTCTGACCGCTGCACTGTCCTGCGCAAGGGCAAGTATATGGGCACTGTGGAGATCAAGGACACCACCAAGGAAGAGCTTTCCCGCATGATGGTGGGCCGTGATGTCCAGCTTCAGGTCGAGAAAAAGCCTGCCAACCCCGGCAAGGCGGTGCTGGACGTGAAGAACGTGACCATGCACAACAGCCAGAGCAAGAAAGACTCCGTCAAGAACGTTTCGTTCCAGGTGCACGGCGGTGAGATCGTCTGCCTGGCGGGCATTGAGGGCAACGGCCAGACCGAGTTCATCTACGGCCTGACCGGCCTGGAAAAACTGTCCAGCGGCACCATTACGCTGGACGGCAAGGACATCACCCGTGAATCCATCCGCCAGCGCTCCAAGGACGGCATGAGCCATATCCCCGAAGACCGCCACAAGCATGGTCTGGTGCTGGATTACAGCCTGGAGAACAACATGGTGCTCCAGCGTTACTGGCAGCCGGAGTTCCAGAAAGGCGGCTTCATCCAAAAAAAGAGAAAGTGCGGGAGTACTCCGATAAACTGATCGCCCAATACGACGTTCGCAGCGGCCAGGGCAGCTCCACCATTGTGCGCAGCATGTCCGGCGGCAACCAGCAGAAAGCCATCATTGCCCGCGAGATCGACAAAGACCCCAAGCTGCTGGTGGCAGTGCAGCCCACCCGCGGCCTGGACGTCGGCGCCATTGAATACATCCACCGGCAGATCGTGGCCGAGCGCGATAAGGGCAAGGCCGTGTTGCTGGTCAGCCTGGAACTGGATGAAGTGATGAACCTCTCCGACCGCATCCTTGTCATGTACGAGGGTGAGATCGTAGGCGAATTTGATCCCAAGACCACCACTGTCCAGGAGCTGGGCCTGTATATGGCTGGTGCCCGCAAGCAGGGGAAAGGGGAGTAAACAGGAATGAACAAGAAAAAACTTTCCCACAGCGGGCTGCAGAGCTCTGTCACGAGCGTCATGGCGGCTCTGCTGTGCATCGTCATTGGTATGGCAGTCGGTTTCCTCGTGCTGCTGGCCATCAACCCGGCCCACGCGTGGGGCGACGGCTTTGTCCGCATCATCAAGGGCGGCTTCCATGATGCCCCCTATGGCGTCGGCAAGGAGCTGGCCAACGCGGCGCCTCTGGTCATGACCGGCCTTTCCGTCGGCTTCGCCTTTAAGACGGGCCTGTTCAACATCGGCGCTTCCGGCCAGTACACGCTGGGTGCCTTTGGTGCCCTGTACTGCCATCATGCTCAAGCTGCCCTGGTTCGTCTGCCTGCTGGTGGCTACCATCCTGGGCGGCATCTGGGGTGCGATCCCGGGCTTCTTCAAGGCCTACTTCAACATCAACGAGGTCATCACCTCCATCATGTTCAACTGGATCGGCCTTTACCTCGTCAATGAACTCATCTACCAGAACGGCACCGGCCCCATGTACGATGTGCGCAACACCCGTACCCTGAACCTGGGCAAGAGCGCGGAGCTGTCCAAGGCATTGATCCCGGACTTTGGCCTGAACAAGATGTTCCAGACCAACAGCACCACCATTGCCATCTTCCTGGCGGCAGCCGTGGCGGTCCTGATCTGGGTCATCCTGAACAAGACCACCTTTGGCTATGAGCTCAAGGCGGTCGGCCTGAACAAGAGCGCGGCCCGCTACGCCGGTATCAACGAGAAGAAGAACATCATCCTCTCCATGGCCATCGCAGGTGCGCTGGCCGGTTTCGGCGCAGGCCTGTATTACCTCTCCAACGTGTCCCAGTGGAACCCGCTGAACTCCACCAGCCTGCCGGCCATGGGCTTCAACGGCATTTCCGTTGCTCTGCTGGCAAGCTCCAACCCCATCGGCACCATCTTCTCGGCACTGTTCATCTCGCACATCTCGGTGGGCGGCTCGTTCCTGTCCACCAAGTATTACCCCACGGAGATCTCGGACCTGATCAGCGGCATCATCATCTATCTGTGCGCATTCTCCATGCTGTTCCGCGGCAAGATCCACGGCCTGCTGTTCAAGAACGCCGACAAGACCAATGTGAACGCAGAGCCTGCTCCGGCCGAAACCAAGAAGGAGGGCAAGTGATATGCTGCTTCTGATCAAATATACCCTGCTGTATGGCATCGTGCTGATGCTGGTCGCTCTGGGCGGCATGTTCAGTGAGCACTCCGGCATCATCAACATCGCGCTGGAAGCGCATCATGGTCATCGGCGGTGTGGCGGGTGTCCTCACCCTGACCATGCTCCCGGCGGGCCTGCCCTCCTGGCTTATCGTGGTCATCGCCGTGGTGGTGGCCGCGCTGGCAGGCGTGATCTACAGCCTGCTGCTGGCCTTTGCTTCCATCAACCTGAAAGCGGACCAGACCATCGGCGGCACGGCCCTGAACCTGCTGGCTACCGCCGTGGCCGTCGTCATTGCCAAAAACTTCAGCGACAGCGGCAGCGCCAAGCTGAACTACTCCAACAAGCCGTTCCTGTTCAGCATCGGCAAGCTGGAACTGAGCATCTTTGTGCCGCTGGGCATCATCCTGCTCATCATCAGCTATATCGTGCTGTATAAGACCCGCTTCGGCCTGCGTCTGCGTGCCTGCGGCGAGCATCCTCAGGCAGCGGATTCCGTGGGCATCAACGTGTATAAGATGCGCTATGCAGGTGTCATGATCTCCGGTGCACTGGGTGCCATCGGCGGCCTGGCCTATATCGTGCCCCCGGTGCAGACCTGGAACTTTGAGGTCGGTGTGGCGGGTGCAGGCTTCCTGGCCATGGCCGTTATGATCTTCGGCCAGTGGAAGCCCATTCAACATCTGTGGGGCTGCCATGTTCTTTGCCGTGTTCAAGAGTCTGGCAAACATTGCGGACTCCACGTTCCTGGCACAGTTCCACTGGTCCAGCAACATCTACAACATGATGCCGTTCATCGCCTCGATGATCATTCTGGCATTTACCTCCAAGAACAGCATGGCCCCCAAGGCCGAGGGCATCCCCTTACGACAAGGGTTCCCGCTGAGAGGAGCGTGACCTACGATGCGTATTTATGATCTGATCGCAAAGAAGCGGGATGGCGGCACCCACACCCGGGAAGAGCTGGAAGCCATCGTCAACGGCTTTGTCAGCGGCGAGGTAGCCGATTACCAGATGGCGGCCTGGATGATGGCCGTCTACCTGCGCGGCATGACCGATGAAGAAACGGCAGAGCTGACCGATGTGATGGCCCACAGCGGCGTCATGGTCGATCTTTCGCCCATCCCGGCATCAAGGTGGACAAGCATTCCACCGGCGGCGTGGGCGATAAGACCACCTTGGTCATTGCGCCCATCGTGGCGGCCTGCGGCGTCAAGATCGCCAAAATGAGCGGCCGTGGTCTGGGCCACACCGGCGGCACCATTGATAAGATGGAGAGCGTGCCCGGCACCCGGACAGCCCTGACCCAGGAGGAAGTCTTTGCGCAGGTGAACAAGATCGGCCTCTCGGTCATCGGCCAGAGCGAGGGCATCGCCGTGGCGGATAAAAAGATGTACGCCCTGCGGGACGTGACCGCCACCGTCAGCTGCATCCCCCTCATCGCCTCCAGCATCATGTCCAAAAAGCTGGCCTCCGGCTCGGACGCCATCCTGCTGGATGTCACCACCGGCACGGGCGCGTTCATGAAGACCGTGGACCAGAGCATTGAGCTGGCCAAGCTGATGGTCTCCATTGGCACCCACCATGGCCGCCATGTGGCCGCCATGATCACCGATATGGACACCCCGCTGGGCCATAACATCGGCAACAGCCTGGAAGTGATGGAGAGCATGGACGTGCTCAAGGGCAAGGGCCCGGCCGACCTGACCGAGGTCTGCCTCCAGCTGGCCACCAATATGCTGGTGCTGGCTGATAAGGGTACCCCGTCGGAATGCCGCGCCATGGCTGAGGCTGTCATCGCGGACGGCTCCGCCTTTGAAAAGTGCAAGCAGATGTTCGCGGCCCAGGGCGGCGACACCCGCGTGCTGGACGATTACAGCCTGTTTGCAAAGCCCGCCGCCAGCTATGAGCTGCTGGCCGAGCAGGACGGCTACATCATCCAGAACGACGCCGAGAAGATCGGTTCTGCCAGCGTGCTGCTGGGCGCGGGCCGCCAGAAGAAAGGCGATCCGCTGGACTTTGCCGCCGGCATCGTCCTGCACAAAAAGCGCGGCGCTACCGTCCACAAGGGCGAGAGCCTGGCCACGTTCTATGGCGCGCCGGACAAGTTTGCCGCCGCCGCGGAAGAATACCGCAGCGGCCTGGTCTACGGCGACACCCAACCCGAGGAAGCCCCGCTGGTCTACGCCCTCGTTACCAAGGACGGCGTGGAGCGGTACGACCAGTAAGCGGTTTCGTTCAAGATGCGAGCAGGAGCCTGAGATGTTTCGGGCTCCTGCTTTTTGCGTGTTGGGTGCGGAAATTTTAAATCTGCCTAAGATTCCCCTCCAAAACCCCTGCATTTGTTGGAGAACGCCCGCATTTGGTGGAACTTTCTGCCCGGATGTGCTATACTAAGATTTGATATCGCCGGGCAAGGGCAGAGCACCCGCCTGTGAGGAAAGAAAGGATTTTGGTATGAAGATCGTTTTGGTAGGCGGCGGCAAGGTCGGTGCGGCATTGGCACGCCAGCTGAGTGAGGAAGGCCATAACGTGACGGTGGTGGACACCAATAAGGCCCGTGTGGAGCACATTGGCGAGAGCTACGACGTCATGAGCATCCTGGGCAATGGTTCTTCCATCACCACCCTGTCGGAAGCGGGCGTGGAGGACGCGGACGTCTTTATTGCGGTCACGGGCTCGGACGAGCTGAACCTGCTGTGCTGTATGTTCGCCAAAAAGGCGGGCCACTGCCACGCCATTGCCCGCGTGCGCAACCCGTCCTACAGCCACGAGCTGGACTTTATCAAAAAACAGATCGGCATTTCGGCCATCATCAACCCGGAAATGGCGGCAGCCAAGGAAATTTCCCACCTGCTCCGCTTCCCGGGGGCCAGCAAGATCGATACCTTTGCGGGCGGCCGTGTCCGCCTCATTAAATTTGCGCTGACCGAACAGCAGGGGCTGGACGGCGTAGCCATCCATGAGATCCCCACCCGGCTCAAGAGCGACATTCTGGTCTGCGCCGTGGAGCGGGACGGCGGGGTCATCATCCCCAACGGCAACTTTGTGCTCCAGAACGGCGATCAGGTCACGTTCCTTGCCACGCAGGAAAAGGCCCACGAGTTCTTCCAGCGCATCCACCTGCCGGTGCGCCCGGTGCGCAACGCCCTCATCGTGGGCGGCGGCGCCATCGCGTACTACCTGAGCCAGGAGCTGCTGGAAAATCATGTCCGTGTCCGGATCGTGGAGCGGGACCCGGCCCGCTGCAATGAGCTGGCAGAGTCCCTGCCCGGGGCTCAGATCCTGAACGAGGATGGTTCCAATCGCGAGTTCCTCCTCTCCGAGGGGCTGGAATCCACCGAGGCGTTCGTGGCGCTGACCAACATCGACGAGGAAAACGTTTTGCTGACCCTGTTTGCCAAAAGGCATTCCCAGGGCAAGCTGGTCACCAAGATCAACCGGCTGGAGTTTGACGACATTCTGGCCGGGCTGGATCTGGGCAGCATCGTCTACCCCAAGTACATGACCTGCGATTACATCGTGCAGTATGTCCGTGCCCTGCAGAACGAGGCGGGCAACAACATCAAGACCCTCTACCGCATACTGGACGACCGCGTGGAAGCACTGGAATTTACCGTCCATGAGGAGAGCAAGGCCACGGGCGTGCCCCTGAGCCAGCTCCACCTCAAGAAAAACCTGCTGCTCTGCTGCATTACCCGCGGCAATGAGATCCGCATCCCCCGCGGCGGCGACCAGATCCAGGTGGGCGACAATGTCATCGTTGTCACGCTGGAGCACGGCCTGCACGACCTGCGGGACATTGTGGAAGACTGACGGAGGACATGACGTATGAATTATGCGATCGTGTTCCGGCTGCTGAGCTATATTCTGTTTTTTTGTGAGGCGGCGCTGCTGCTGCTGCCCGCCACCGCCAGCCTGTGCTATGGTGAGTGGAGCGTGCTGGGCGTCTTTGTGCTTACGGCGGCACTCTGCCTGGTGCTGGGGTTGCTGCTGCGGCGGATCAAGCCCTCCAGCAAGGTGTTCTACATGCGGGAAGGTTTTGCCACCACGGCCCTGAGCTGGGTAGTCATCAGTATCATGGGGGCCATCCCCTTTGTGCTCACGGGCTGCATCCCCAACCCGGTGGATGCCATGTTTGAGACGGTGTCCGGCTTTACCACCACGGGTGCCAGCATCCTGCCCGCCGTGGAGGGGCTGCCCAAGGGAGTTCTGTTCTGGCGCAGCTTCACCCACTGGATCGGCGGCATGGGTGTTCTGGTCTTCCTGCTCTCGCTGCTACCCCTGACCGGAGGCTCCCATGTCAACCTGATGAAAGCCGAGAGCCCCGGCCCCCAGGTGGATAAGCTGGTGCCAAAAGTACAGTCCACGGCCAAAATTCTGTACGGAATCTATTTTGCACTGACCGTGCTGGAGTTTCTCTTCCTGCTGGTGGGGCGGATGCCGGTGTTTGACGCCATGCTGACGGCGTTCGGCACGGCGGGCACCGGCGGCTTCGGATTCAAGAACGACAGTTTCGGCAGTCTTTCGCCCTATATTCAGTGGGTCGTGACCATCTTCATGATCCTGTTTGGCGTCAACTTCAACACCTATTTCCTGCTGCTGCTGCGCCGGTTCCGGCGGGCAGCCGCCAGCGAGGAAGTGCGCGGCTACTTCCTCATCATTCTGGTGGCAATCGGCATCATCACCCTCAATATCCATGGGATGTACGACAGCCTGGGTGTAGCGCTCCGCCATGCGGCGTTCCAGGTGGGCTCCATCATCACCACCACCGGCTTTTCCAGCTGTGATTTTGACCTCTGGCCCACCCTCTCCAAGGAAGTGCTGGTCATGCTGATGTTCGTGGGTGCCTGCGCGGGCAGCACGGGCGGCGGCATCAAGGTGAGCCGCCTCCTCATCCTGGGCAAAACGCTGGGCAAAGAGCTCAAGCAGGCCCTTCATCCCCAGGTGGTGGCCCCGGCCCGGATGGACGGCAAGCTCATCAACCATGAGACCATCCGCGCCACCAATGTTTTCCTTGCGGCCTACATCTTTATTTTTGCCGCGTCGCTGTTCTTTATCAGTCTGGATGGCTTTGATATGGTGACCAACTTTACCGCCATAGCCGCCACCCTGAACAACATCGGCCCCGGCCTCAATCAGGTAGGCCCCATGATGAACTTTGGCGGCTTCTCCAACCCTGCCAAGCTCGTCATGATCTTTGACATGCTGGCCGGCCGCCTGGAAATCTTCCCCATGCTGGTGCTCTTCCTGCCGGACACCTGGCGGAAATTCTGAAAATCTTACCGCAAACAAAAAAAGGCTTCCCGTTTTATCAGCGGGGAGCCTTTTCTGATGTTGGAAATCGGTTATAGCTCTACTTTTTCCTGCGCCCGGTACTGCAGCGCTTCCAGCAGGGAATCCTCGTCCAGCAGGGTCTTACCGGCAAGGTCGGCCACGGTGCGGGCTACCCGGAGGATGCGGTCATGGGCGCGGGCGGAGAGGCCCAGCGTCTCATACGAGGCGCGGAGGAGCCGCTCGGCAGCGGGGGTCATCCGGCAGACGCGGCGTACTTGCCCGGCGGTGAGCCGGGCGTTGCAGTGCACGCCCTCAAAGCCGGGGGCAGCGTACCGCTTTGCCTGAACCTGTCGGGCAAACAGTACCTGCCTGCGCAGGTCGGCGCTGCTCTCAGCGGAGGCGGTGCCGTGCAGCTCGTCAAAGGCAACGGGGTCCATCTCCACGCAGAGATCGATGCGATCCAGCAGCGGACCGGACACCCGGCTGCGGTATTGCCGCACCGCGCTCAGGGAGCAGGTGCATGGCCGGGTGGGGTGGCCGTAGTAACCGCACTTGCAGGGGTTCATAGCGGCGACCAGCTGAAAATGGCTGGGGTATGTGGCACTGCCCGCGGCCCGGCTGACGGTGATCTGACCGTCTTCCAGCGGCTGACGGAGCACTTCGAGGCTTTCGCGGGAGAACTCCGGCAGCTCATCCAGGAACAGCACGCCGCAGTTGGCCAGACTGCACTCGCCGGGACGGAACTGTGCTCCGCCGCCGGCCAGCGAGACAGCGCTGGCCGAGTGGTGCGGGCTGCGGAACGGCCTGGCCGTGACGAGGCCCCGGCCCTTGGGCATCTGCCCGGCGATGGAATAGATTTTGGTCGTCTCCACGGCTTCCTCCCGGGTGAGCGGAGGAAGGATCCCGGGAAGGCGCTTGGCCAGCATGGATTTGCCGGTGCCCGGAGCCCCGATGAGGAGCACATTGTGTCCGCCGGCAGCCGCCAGCACCATGGCCCGGCGGGCCAGCGGCTGACCCATCACGTCCGCAAAATCCGGGGCGGCGTTCCAGGCGTCGGTGGGGTCAAAGGGAGCGCAGCGGATGGGGGAGATGGGCCGGATGCCCCGCAGGGCGTCCACCACTTCCAGCGCCGTGTGGGCAGGGTAGACCAGCATGGTGTCTCCGCAGGCCTCGGCTGCTTCGGCCGCGTTCTCCGCAGGGACATACAGGGCCTGCACCCCGCTGGCGGCAGCCGTCAGGGCCATGGGCAGCACGCCGGACACCGGGCGGAGGCTGCCATCCAGTGCCAGCTCCCCCAGAAAGGCGGCCTCCTCTGGCGGGGGCTCGATCTGCCCGGCCGAGGAGAGGACGGCCAGCAGCAGGGGCAGATCGTACACGGGGCCGGTCTTGCGGACATCGGCCGGGGCCAGGTTGACCGTGATGCGGCGGTCCGGCCACTTGAACCCCAGGTTGCGGGCGGCGGCGTGGACACGGTCGCCGCTTTCCCGCACGGCGGAATCGGGCAGGCCGACAATGGAGAGGGCGGGCATCCCGCCCGAGACGTCGGCTTCCACTGCGACAGCAAAGCCGTTGAGACCGTTGAGACCAAAGCTTCTGATAACGGAATACATGGCGCTCCTTTTGCCCGGAGGGCGGTCAAGAGAGAGAATGGTTAAGAAATGGTAAAGAATGGTATTGAACGTCAAACTTCGACAGCATAGGTTCTTAAAATAAATTATAGTAAAGGGCGTGAACGTTGTCAATGCGTCAAAAAAAAAGAGGAGGTTTTTTATGAATACGCGAGAGTATTGCTGCTACACCCGCCCTTATTCGGAAATCGAAGGCTTACAGCTGGCACACACATTGCTTTACAGTGCCAGTGCACAGCCGGAGGGCATTGTACTGGAGCTGCGTGTCCAGCAGGGCGGCGGGAACTACACCAGCCGGGTGGTCTGCCCGGACGGCAGTTTTGCCCGCGTGATGCGGCTGATGCGGTACTTATGCGAGAACGGGATCGGCCCCGGGCAGTGGCTGGATGTATTGGATGACCTGCACCAGCCCTACCGCCCACTGGCAGCGGAGGAGGACGAGCCCGGGGAAGAGAATTCCCGGGAATTTGTACCATTTGCCGGTTTTAATACGGAAAACTTGTTGCATAATACAGAATTGACACAAAGCGTGTAAAAGCTTATATTATAATTAGGCTTATAAAATTACCATTTTCCAGGGACAAAAAACAATAAAGGTAAGGTGTGCAACATGTATCAGGAAGAGTATAAGCGCTGGCTGGCAGCGGATCTTGAGGACGCTGACCTGAAGCCCGAGCTGACAAAGATCGAGGGAAACGACGATGAGATCAAAGACCGCTTTGCGGTTGCACTGAAATTTGGCACCGCCGGTCTGCGCGGCGTTCTGGGCGCCGGCACCAACCGGATGAATATTTATGTGGTCCGTCAGGCCACGCAGGGCCCGGCCAACTGGGTCAAGACCCAGGGCGGCAGCCAGACGGTGGCCATCAGCTATGACAGCCGCCTCAAGAGTGATATTTTTGCCAAGACCGCTGCCGGTGTTCTGGCAGCCAACGGCATCAAGGTGCGCATTTATGATGCGCTGATGCCGGTTCCGGCCCTGAGCTTTGCCACCCGTTACTACAACTGCAACGCGGGCATCATGGTCACGGCTTCCCACAACCCGGCCAAGTACAACGGCTACAAGGCCTACGGCCCGGATGGCTGCCAGATGACCGATGACGCCGCTGCCATCGTGTACGATGAGATCCAGAAGACCGATGTGCTGACCGGTGCCAAGTACATCTCGTTTGCACAGGGCGTGGAGGATGGCCTCATCCGCTTTGTGGGCGATGACTGCAAGGAGGCCCTGTACGCTGCCATCGAGGCACGCCAGGTCCGCCCGGGCCTGTGCAAGACCGCCGGGCTGAAGCTGGTCTACAGCCCGCTGAACGGCTCTGGCCTCGTCCCGGTCACCCACGTGCTGAACGACATGGGCATCACCGACATCACCATCGTGCCCGAGCAGGAGTACCCCAACGGCTACTTCACCACCTGCTCCTACCCCAACCCCGAGATCTTCGAGGCTCTGAAGCTGGGCCTGAACCTGGCCACCGAGACCGGCGCCGACCTGATGCTGGCTACCGATCCCGACGCGGACCGCGTGGGCACCGCCCTGACGTGCCCGGATGGCAGCTATGAGCTGCTGAGCGGCAACGAGATGGGTGCCCTGCTGCTGGATTACATCTGCGCCGGCCGCATTGAGAAAGGCACCATGCCCAAGAACCCCGTGGCCGTCAAGTCCATCGTTTCCACCCCGCTGGCCGATGCCATCGCCGCCCACTACGGCGTCGAGATGCGCAACGTGCTGACCGGCTTCAAAGTGGATCGGCGACCAGATTGCCAATCTGGAGGCTGCCGGGGAAGTCGATCGCTTCATCTTCGGCTTTGAGGAGAGCTACGGCTACCTGGCTGGCCCCTATGTCCGCGATAAGGACGCCATCATCGGCTCCATGCTCATCTGCGAGATGGCCGCTTACTACCGCAGCATCGGTTCTTCCATCAAGCAGCGCCTGGAGGAGATCTACAAGGAGTATGGCCGCTACCTGAACAAGGTGGACAGCTTCGAGTTCCCCGGCCTGACCGGCATGGAGAAGATGGCGTCCATCATGCAGAAGCTGCGCGACAACCCGCCCACCGAGCTGGCCGGCCACAAGGTGGTCAAGGTCACCGACTACAAGAAGCCCGAGGAGACCGGCCTGCCCGCCGCCAATGTCCTGATCTACAACCTGGAGAACGGTGCTACCGTTGTGGTGCGCCCCTCCGGTACCGAGCCCAAGATCAAGACCTACTTCACCACCCTGGGCAAGGATCTGGCCGAGGCACAGGCCCAGAAAGACGCTCTGGCCGCTGCCATTGAGCCCATCCTGAAGTAAAAAATAATTTCCGGAACATTTCGCCCCCATGCAGCGTGCAAAAGCCCTGCATGGGGGCCTTTTTGATGGGTGCGGGCGGGTTGCAGTTTGTAAGGGATTACGCTATAATATTCAATGTATCGTTATCCCCCTGTGCCACGGTGCACAGGCAGTGCAAAAACAGGGCAGGTGTAAAAAATTTGGAAAAGCATGTATCGGCTGTTCTGGTGGCGGCAGGCTCCTCCACCCGGATGGGATTTGACAAGCTCAGTTTTGATCTGGGCGGGGAGACCGTGCTGGGCCGGAGCATCCGCGCGTTTGAGGAGAGCCCTCTGGTGAGCGAGATCGTTCTGGTGGCGGGCAAGAACCGCGAATACGTTGAGGCGCAGGCCGCTGCCTGCACAAAGCCCGTGCAGGTGGTGCAGGGCGGTGCCACCCGGGCCGAGAGCGCACAAAAACGGTGTGCTGGCCGCCCATGGAGAGCTGGTGGCCGTCCACGATGCGGCTCGCCCCTTTGTGAGCGAGGCGGTCATTGAGGCCGTGGTGGAAGCCGCTGCAAAATGTGGGGCCGCTGCCCCGGCGGTGCCCGTGAAAGACACCATCAAGCAGGCCACCCGGGGCGATGGCAAAAAGGTCCCGGCGAAATGTGTGGTGGAGACGACTCCGGACCGCAGTATCCTGTATGCGGTGCAGACGCCCCAGTGCTTTGACCGTGCCGCCTATCTGGCCGCACTGGAAGAACTGGACGAGGAAAAAGCCCGCCTTGTTACGGACGATTGCAGCCTGTTTGAGCTGACTGGCCGTACCGTGCAGCTGACACAGGGAGATTACGCCAATTTGAAGATCACGACGCGGGAGGATCTGCCCCGCGCGAAACAGAAAGAAAGAAGGAACTGCAATGCGTATTGGTCATGGTTATGATGTTCACCGTCTGGTGGAAGGCCGCAAACTGATCCTGGGCGGTGTGGAAGTGCCCTATGAGAAAGGCCTGCTGGGCCACCCGATGCCGATGTGCTGGCACACGCTGTCATGGACGCCGTGCTGGGTGCTGCCGCTCTGGGCGATATCGGACAGCATTTCCCGGACACCGCCAAGGAGTACGAGGGGGCCGACAGCCTGGCGCTGGCCCGCCGTGTGGCCGAGATCCTCAAGGAGCATGGCTACCGGATCGAGAACATTGATTCCACCATCCTCTGCCAGCGGCCCAAGCTGGCCTCCTACATCCCCGCCATGCGCCAGAAGCTGGCCGATGCCTTTGGAATGCCGGTGGATGCCGTGAGCGTTAAGGCCACCACCGAGGAGCACTTGGGCTTTACGGGCGAGGGGCTGGGCATTGCGGCCCACGCCGTTGCCCTCATTGAAAAGCTGTAAGAAAGCAGGAACAAAAACGGGAGTGTTACGTCGATGACTCTGAACTCGATCATAGCCAATTTCCAGACCTTTAAGCTGGTGGATCTGCTGGATATCCTGGTGATCGCATTCCTCATCTACCAGCTGCTGGGCATCGTCAACCGTACCCGCGCGGGTCAGCTGGCCAAGGGCGCGCTGATCGTGCTGGTGGTTTATCTGGTGGCCAATATCCTGAATATGCGCACGGTGACCTGGCTGCTCAACTCGCTGCTGCAGGTCGGCCTGCTGACGCTGGTGGTGCTGTTCCAGCCGGAGATCCGGCGCGCTTTGGAGCGGATGGGCCAGACCGACCAGTGGGCGGGCAAACTTTTCAATATGAAAGGCCGCTACAACGACCCAAGCCTCAAAGGAGCCTGGCGCAGCGCCATCATTGCCATCTGCGATGCGGCAGAGCGTTTTTCAGAGACCAAGACAGGTGCCCTCATCGTGCTGGAGCGGCACACCAACCTCTCGGAGATCGTCCGCACCGGTACGCCGGTGAACAGTGCCGTCAACCTGGAGGTGCTGGGCACCATCTTCTACGAGGGTACCCCCTGCATGACGCGCAGCCATCATTGAAAACGGCCGTATCAAGGCGGCGGGCTGCGTGCTGCCCCTTTCCAACAACCTGGACCTCGGCAAGGACATGGGCACCCGCCACCGCGCCTGCCTGGGCATTGCCGAGAACTCGGATGCCATTGCCATCGTCGTCAGCGAGGAGACGGGCATCATCTCCATGGCCAAAAACGGCGTGCTGATCCGCCATTTTGACCGCCAGACCCTCTACACCCGCCTCATCGACGAGATGATCCCCAAGGAGACCACCAGCGAAAAGACCGACACCAGCAGCTGGAAATATCGCGCCAAGCAGCTGTTGAACTGGGTCAATCAGAAGGAGGATGAGCAGCAATGAGCACCGCGCCCAAAAAGCCCGACGGCACCAAGCCCGCCATCAAGCCCGCAGGCGGTATGCTCAATGACCGCCGCATCCGCCTGCTGCTGGCCATCATCGGTGCCATCGTTGCCTGGATGGCGGTTACCATCGTCGTCCAGCCCGGCACCACCAAGACCATCTCCAATGTCCCGGTGGATTTCACCTATGATTCCTCTGCCTATACTTCCCGCGGCCTGAGTATCGTCAGCGCCCCGGAAAAGTTCGTCAACCTGAAGCTCTCCGGCGACGGCTACACCATCGGCAGCTTGACGGCTTCGGATTTTGTGGTCTACCCGGACTGGTCCAGCGTGCGGGACAGCGGGGAGAAGAACCTGCGTTTGCAGGTGCGGAGCCAGAGCACCCTGCTCACCGGCGTGTCCGTCTCCATTGAGGGCGGCGACAACACCGTGGACGTGGTGTTCGATGTGGTGGAGGAAAAGACCCTTCCCGTCACCGTGACCACCAATTACCTGGCCATCTCGGACGGGTATATCCTGTATGGCACGGACGTCTCAAAAGAGACCGTCACCCTCTCCGGCCCCAGCACCGAGCTGAGCCAGGTGGAGACCTGCACCGCCGAAGTCGCCCACAAAGGCGACCTGACCGAGCCGGTCACCCTGACCACCCCCTGCGTTTCTACACCCGCAGCGGCAGCGAGGTCAAGTTTGAGTACACCACCCTTGAAGAAGAGAGCGTGGACGTGACCTTGCAGGTGTACAAGGTGGCTACCCTCCCGGTGGAGGTCAGCTTCATCAACGCCCCGCGGGACTTTGATTCCTCGGTGCTGGCCTATACCCTGAGCAAGAAGACGCTTAACGTGGCCGGTCCGGAGTCCCAGATCGACCGCCTCTCGGCGCTGTCCGTGGGCACCATCGACCTCTCCACCTTTGCGCTGGACAAGGTCTACGAGATGCCCATCGAGCTGCCCACCGGCATCCACCTGCTGGATAACCTCTCCAGTATCACGGTCAGCTTTGACAGCTCCAAGCTGGAGACCAAGACCCTGAACCTGCCCTCCAGCTGCGTGCAGGTCGTCAATCTGTCCTCCAGCTACCAGCTGACGGTGGAGACCGAGCGGCTGATGAACGTGACCCTCTGCGGCCCGGCCGGTTCGCTGGAAACGCTGACGCCGGAACAGGTGGTCATTGAGATCGACGCCGATGATTTCTCGGTGGCCATTGGCCAGCAGAACATTGCCTGCCGCCTGTATGTGCCCGCCAACGGCAAAATTTTTGCGCTGGGCAGCTATATGGTGCAGTGCAAGATCGAAAGCAATGTCGGTTAAACCTCTCAGTCAATGCTTCGCATTGCCACTGTCAGCTCCCCCGGCCGGAGGGAGATGTCGCGAAGCGACAGAGGGGGGAGCCCTTGGCAGGGCGGGTAAGCTGTGCTGAACGCGAAAGTTTATAATAAAAAGAAAGAATCATAACATGATTTTAGTGCGAGACATCCGCCTGCCCCTCCCCGCCGGGGAGCCGCAGGCCTTTGAAAAAAGCGCTGCATCTGGCACGCGTCCCCCGCGCAAAAGTGGGGCACCTGGGGGGTGGCAAAACTCTCTGTGGACGCGCGCCACGGGCAGCCCAAACTGGTGTACACGGTAGCGGTCACGCTCAAGGACGAGGGTGAGGAATCTGCTTATGCAGGGGCCTCGCCCTGCGTCGCTTTGCACCAAAAGGTGGATTTTTCCGTCCAGAACGGCACCCGGCCGCTTGCCCACCGCCCGGTGGTCTGCGGCCTGGGGCCTGCCGGTCTATTTGCAGCCCTGCTGCTGGCCCGGCAGGGCTACCGCCCCATTGTGCTGGAGCGGGGCCCGGCGCTGGACAAGCGTGTCAAGGCCGTGGAGCATTTCTCGGCCACCGGCGAGCTGGACGAAAACGCCAACATCCAGTTTGGCGAGGGCGGCGCAGGCACGTTCTCGGACGGCAAGCTGACCACCCGCATCGGTGACGAGCTGTGCGGCCTTGTCACGGAAGTGTTTTTGCAGCACGGTGCCCCGGCGGAGATCGCCTGGAAGCAGAAGCCCCATGTGGGCACCGACCTGCTGCGGGGGGTCATCACCTCCATCCGCAAAGAGATCGAGTCTCTGGGCGGCGAGGTGCATTTCAACACGGCCCTCACCGGTTTTGAGCGGAAGAATGGCGCGCTGACGGGTATTTTGACCACGGCAGGTTCGTTTCCCCTGCGAGGCGCTGGTGTTTGCGGTGGGCCACTCGGCCCGGGACACGTTCGGGATGCTGCTGGACAGCGGCCTGGTGCTGGAGTGCAAGCCGTTCAGCGTCGGTTTCCGGGCGGAGCATCTCCAGAGCGAAATTGAAAAGAGCCTTTACCACGAGGCGGCAGGCCACCCGGCCCTGCCCCGCGGCGAATACCAGCTGTCCCAGCATGTGGGGGAGCGGTGCGTCTATACCTTCTGCATGTGCCCCGGCGGGCAGGTGGTGGCCTCGGTCAGTGAGGAAGGCCGTGTGGTGACCAACGGCATGAGCTACCATGCTCGCAGCGGCAAAAATGCAAACGCCGCCGTGGTGGTGAGCGTGAACGGCACCGACTTTGCAAACGACCCCCGGCAGGCCATCGCGTTCCAGCGGGAGCTGGAAGCCAGAGCATACGCCGCTGGACGCCCGGAGGGGAGTACGCGGCCCGGCGGAGAACATCCAGAGCTTTCTCGAGGGCAGGGGTCAGCTGAAGATCAGCCGGGTCCAGCCCACTTATGACCGTGGCGTCTGCCCGGCAGACCTGGGGGCCCTGCTGCCCGGGGAGCTGGCCGATACCCTGCGGGCAGGCCTGCGCGCTTACGAGCGCAAAATCGCGGGCTACACCGCGCCCGAGGCCATCCTCACCGGCCTTGAGACCCGCACCAGCAGCCCGGTGCGGCTGAAACGGAAAGAAAATTTTGAGTGCTCTCAGCTGGCAGGCCTGTATCCCTGCGGCGAGGGTGCCGGATATGCGGGCGGCATTATGAGCGCCGCCGTGGATGGCCTGCGGGTAGCCCGGGCCATCATCAGCCGGTACAGCCCGGCAGAGGGATGAGTAAAAACATGAACGAAAACCAACGTGATACAGAACACCGCCCCGACGAGGGGAAAACAGGTGCAGCAGGAGCTGGAGGACCAGCTGCGCGCCTTTGGCGACACCATGACCGACGCCTTCCGCAACGGCTTTGAGGGCCGGGGCGAGGAGATCGGGGACCGCGCCTTTGATGTAGGCAAGGCCGCTGTTCATGCGGCCAATTACGGCATCAACGCGGCGGGCCGCGCCGTGCGGGAGGGCCAGCAGGCCTGCCAGAGGCAGGCCGAAAAAGCCGCGCGGGCGGCAGGCGGCAGCGGCTCGGCCTGGGCCCGGCAGTTCTTTGCCCGGAAACCGGAGCCGACCCCTGTGGAGAACATCCGCGCCAGCGCCAAAAAGCGCCACAATGCGGGCGTGGCCCTGCTGGCGGTGGGCATCACGTTTGCGGTCATCTTTGGCATTTCGGCCATCAGCTGTTTTGGTGCTGCCGCCATGTTTGCCCCCAGCAGCCCCTGCTGGGGACGCCGTTGCCACCGAGGGGGATGCGATCACCCAGGTGTTCGTGGCCGGGGGCGAGGCGATTGGCAGCTTTGCCATGGGCGCGATCCGGGTCAGCGGCTGGGCATTCACAGCCATCACCGCATTGTTCGGCTGGATGACGGCAGCCGGTGTTTCCCGGATGCGTGCTGGCAAAAAGCTGAACCTTTACGCCGACATGGCCGAAGAGCTTGGGTATCAAAAGGGCCTCTCACTGGAGATGCTGGCCGACCTGACCCACCAGAAAAAGCAGAAAGCCCTCAAGGCCCTGCGCGGATACATCCACAGGGGCTGGCTCTCGGCCTGGCTGGATGAAAAAGACGAGAAGCTCTACCTGACAGCGGAGGATTACCGTGCCGCCCAGGAGGCCCGCAAGGCCGCCGAACAGGCCCCGCGGCCGGAGCCCCAGCCGGAGGAGGCGGAAAGCACCGTGCCTCTCAACCTGGAAGTGGCCCGGAGCTTTGCCCAGGTGCTGAAAAAAAAAGAAAAAGCCCTCATGCAGGACGAGCGTGCCGTGGAGGAGCTGGATCACATGCAGAAGACCACCCAGGCCATCTGCGACTGGCTGGAAGCTCACCCGGAGAGCCTGCCCAAGGCCCGCCGTTTTGCAGAGTATTATATCCCCACCACCCTCAAGCTCCTGCACACCTACAACGATGTGCAAGGCCAGCAGGGGAGAACGCCGAGGCCATCCGCCGGGATATCGCCGGCATCCTGCATACGCTCAACCAGGCCTATGATAATCTCTACGATAAGCTTTTTGAGCGATGTGGCGCTGGATGTTTCCAGCGAAATTGCCGCCCTGCAGGGGATGCTGGCGAATGACGGACTGACCGGGGAGGGGATGCTATGACCTACCGGGCCTGGAACCTGAAGACGCTGGATCGCGCGGCGGTGCGGGAGCTGACCCATGCCATCGCGGAACAGAATACCGAAGAACTGGAATATCACAGCCAGAGCGAGGAGCCCTGGACGGAAGCGCAATACAATGCCACCCTGGCCGCCCAGCAGAAAGAAACCGCCCTGCTGGCGGGCATTCTGGCGGCCCGTGGCATCACCGATCCGACGGAGGCGCTGACCCTGCTGGCGGGCGAGGAAGAGCTGACCGACCCCATGCTCCTGACCGACATGGACAAGGCCTGTGCCCGCATTTTGCAGGCCATTGACAACGAAGAGACCATCGTGGTCTTTGGCGACTACGATGTGGACGGCGTGACCGCCACGGCCCTGCTCTACCAGCACCTGAAAGGGATGGGAGCCAACGTCAAATGTATGCTGCCCAGCCGGGAGGGCGATGGCTACGGCCTCTCCAAAAACGCCATCCAGTCCATCCACGACAAGGGCTGCCAGCTCATCGTCACGGTGGACAACGGCATTGCCGCCATTGAGGAAGCCGAGTTTGCAGCCTCCCTGGGGGTAGACCTCATCGTCACCGACCACCATCTGCCCCACGAGGTGCTGCCCAAGGCTGTGGCCGTGGTGGATCCCCGCCGGGCCGACGACACCAGCCCCTTTAAGGGCCTGTGCGGTGCGGGCGTGGCATTCAAGCTCTGCGCGGCGCTGGACGGCTGCCCGCCGGAGGAGATGCTGGATTACTGCGGCGACCTGGCCGCCGTGGGCACGGTGGCTGACGTGATGCCCCTGACGGGGAGAACCGAACCCTGGTCAAAGCGGGTCTGCGGCAGCTGCAGCAGACCGACCGCCCGGGCTTTGTTGCCCTGCTGGACGAGGTGGGCCTGACGGGCAAGACTGTCACGGCCGAGAACGTCAGCTACGCCATTGCCCCCCGCATCAATGCGGCGGGCCGGATGGACAGTGCCGTCACCGCCCTGCAGCTCGTCCTCTGTGAGGACGAGGACCGGGCCGCGGAGCTGGCCCACCGGCTGACGGAGATCAATGTTTCCCGGCAGGAGACGGAACAGGAGATCGTCAAGGCAGCGCAGGAGCTGCTGGATCGGGAGCCGGGCCTTTTGGAAGACCGGGTCATCCTGCTCTGGGGGCAGAACTGGCACCCCGGCGTCATCGGCATCGTGGCCTCCCGTCTGGTGGAAAAGACCGGGCGGCCCGTCATCGTCGTCTCCATTGATGAGAACGGTGAAGGCAAGGGCAGCGGCCGCAGCGTGCAGGGCTTCAACCTGCACGAGTGCATCGCTTCCTGCGCCGACCTGCTTCTCCGTTTTGGCGGCCATGCCGTGGCGGCGGGCCTCTCGGTGCGGGCGGAGAATCTGCCTGCCCTCCGCCGCCGGATGAACGATTGGGCGGCCCGGGAGTGTCCGGTGCTGTATACCCCGCCGCTGGAGTGTGACCTCTCCATCCGGCTGGACCGGGTCACGGTGGAAAGCGTAGCCCGGCTGGATCAGCTGGCCCCCTATGGAGCCGAGAACCCCACCCCGGTGTTCCTGCTGGAAAAAGCCGTGGTGGAGGGCATCTACCCGGTCTCGGAGGGAAAGCACTGCCGCCTGCGCCTGCGGCAGGGGAATGCCAGCATTTACGCGGTCTGGTTCGGGATGCGGCCGGAGCAGCTGCCCTATGCCACGGGCGATGTCGTGGATGCCGCCCTCAACCTCTCGGTGTATGAATCGGCCCGGGGCCCGCAGCTCTCCGGCCGCGTCATCGAGCTGCACCCGGCGGGGCTGGGCCATGCCGTGGCCGAGCAGACCGCGCTGGTGCAGGCCCTGCGCCGGGGCACCCCGCTGCAGGACGAACAGAAAAAAAGCTTATCGCTCCCGTGCGCGGTGAGATCATCGCGGTATACCGGGAGCTGCAGGCCCGCCGCTGGCACGCGGAAGACCTGCAGCCTCTGTTTGCCAAGCTTGGCGAGCAGCAGACGGGAAAAACTCTGGTAGCGCTCACGGCGCTGGAACAGGTGGGCCTGATTGCCGCGGTAGAACACGGCGGGGCAAAGTTCTGGGAGCTTGTGCCCACGGCTGGGAAGAAAAACCTGGCCGACGCGCCCATCCTGAAATGTTTGGAGGGAGAGTAAAATGCCTGACGAAAAAGTAAAAAAAAACGGCGGGGGCGGCCGGGGAGGATTCCTACTCGGCCAAGACCCACCTGCACCAGCCTGTGGTGGCACAGGAGACGGCCACCGTGGCTGCCGGCGCAGCCGGCAGATGCCCCGGAGGGCGCTCTGCCCTCGGAAGTGCGGCCGGAGATCGTGACCTATGAAAAGCTTGTGGAGGCCATCAAGGCCAGCGGCAGGGCCTACGACATGGACATGATCGAAAAGGCCTATAACCTTGCCAACGACGCCCACAAGGGCGTGTGCCGCCGCAGCGGCGAACCCTATATCTGCCACCCGCTGGCTGTGGCCCGGCTGGTGCTGGACCTGGGCATGGACACCGAGAGCATTGCCGCCGCCCTGCTGCACGATGTGGTGGAGGACACCCCCCACCACCATCGAGCAGATCAAATCCTCGTTCGGCGAGGAAGTGGCCCTGCTGGTGGACGGCGTCACCAAGCTGACGAAAATTCAGTTCTCCAACATCGAGGAGCTGCAGGCCGAGAACTTGCGCAAGATGCTGCTGGCCATGAGCCGGGATGTCCGGGTCATGATCATCAAGCTCTGCGACCGGCTGCATAATATGCGCACCGGCGACGCCTGGCCCGAGCAGAAGCGCCGGGATAAAGCCCGGGAGACCATGGAGGTGTATGCCCCCATCGCCAACCGTCTGGGCATCCTGAATGTGAAAGAGGAGCTGGAAGACCGCAGCCTCCATTACCTCGACCCTGTGGGCTACGAGGAGATCAACAAGATGCTCAGCGAGCGGGCTGGCGAGGAATTCCTGGCGGGCGTGTCCAGCGTCATCGAAAAGCGGCTGGAAGAGAGCGGCATCGAGGGTGCCACCATCAAGCGCCGGGTCAAGAGCATTTACGGCATCTACCGCAAGACCATCATGCAGAACAAGTCTTTTGACGAGATCTATGATATCTATGCGGTCCGCATCATTCTGGATACCCTGGCCGAGTGCTACAGCACCCTGGGCCTCATCCATGATATGTACCACCCGCTGCCCAACCGCTTCAAAGATTACATCTCTACCCCCAAACCAAACGGCTACCAGAGCCTGCACACCACGGTCATCGGCCACGAGGGCGTCCCTTTTGAGGTGCAGATCCGCACCCGCAAGATGGACGAGATGGCCGAGTACGGCGTTGCAGCCCACTGGAAGTATAAAGAGGGCCTGGATGGCCACGATAAGCTGGACGAGCGTCTGGCATGGGTGAGCCAGCTGTTGGAAAACCAGCGCGTCAGCGAGGACTCCGGGAACCTGCTCCATGATTTGAAGAGCGACCTGCTCCCCGAGGAGGTCTTTGCCTTTACCCCCAAGGGCGATGTCATCAACCTGCCCACGGGTGCCACCTGCATCGACTTTGCGTACGCCATCCACTCCGCCGTCGGCAACCGGATGGTGGGCTGCAAGGTCAACAACCGGATGGTCCCCATTGACCACATCGTCTCCACCGGCGAGATCATCGAGGTTATCCTCGGCCCGGCGGACAAGGGCCCCAGCCGCGACTGGCTCAAGATCGTGCGCACCAGCGAGGCCAAGAGCAAGATCCGCAACTGGTTCAAGAAGATGCGCCGGGAAGAGAACATCCAGGAGGGCCGTGACACGCTGGCCCGGGAGCTGCGCCGGGAGATGATCTTCATCCCGGACGACGAGCTGGATGAGTTCATCGGCAGCTGCTGCCGCCGCCTGCGCCAGAACAACGCCGAAGAACTGTACGCCGCCATCGGCTACGGCGGCATCACCATCGCCAACTGCCTGCCCAAGCTGAAAGAAGAGTGGCAGAAGCGGAAGAGCGAGGAAGATAAAAAAACGAGCAGCTGGCCAAGGTGGACCTGAGCAAGGTCCATGCCACCGATGGCGTGGTGGTGGAGGGCTTTGATAACACCCCATCAAGTTTGCCAAGTGCTGCTCGCCCCTGCCCGGGGACCCCATCGTGGGCTTTATCACCCGCGGCTTTGGCGTCTCCATCCACAAGCAGAGCTGTGTCAACGCCATTGCCAGCATGAAAGACCCCACCAACGCCCCCGCTGGGTCAAGGCCTACTGGGCCGACAGCGTCAGGACAGCTACAAGGCGGGCCTGGAGATCATCGCGCTGGACCGCAACGAGCTGCTGCGGGACGTGCTGGCGGCTCTGGCGGATATCCGGGTGCCCATCTACACCATGAACGCCCGCCAGGTGGAAAACAACTGCGCCGTGGTCAGCCTGACCATCGGCATCAACAATACCGAGCACCTCAACCGGGTGGTGGCCCGCCTTTCCAAGATCAAGGATGTGCTCAAGGTGACAAGGAGTTAACAACATGCGTGCTGTCATTCAGGCCGTCTCCTCCGCCAGTGTGCGGGTCAACGGCGGGGAGCCCCGGCCCATCGGCCCCGGCCTCGTCATCCTGCTGGGCGTCAGAGATACCGATACGCTGGACATCGTGCCCAAGCTGGCGGAAAAATGCGCGGGACTGCGCATTTTCAAGGACGAAAACGACAAGCTCAACCTCAGCGCAAAGGACCTCGGGTACTCGGCGCTGGTGGTGAGCCAGTTTACCCTCTACGGCGACACCCGCAAGGGGTTCCGCCCCAGCTTCATCAAGGCGGCAAAGCCCCCGCTGGCCGTGGATGCCTATGAGCTGTTCCTTGCCGAGATGAACAGGCAGGGCCTCAAGGAGGTCCAGCACGGCGAGTTCGGAGCCGACATGCAGGTCTCTCTCGTCAACGAGGGACCCTGCACCATCGTCATGGATACCGACGAGTGGAAGCATAAAGAGTAAGAGCGCCCTCTCAGGCGCTTTGCGCCAGCTCGGCCTCCCTTTGTTGCTTACGCGACATCTCCCTCCGGCCGGAGGGAGTCTTTCAGAGGGCGAGCCAAGATATTTGTGAAAGGAGAACACGATGCAGGCATTTCATCTTCTCGGCCCCGCGCCGTTTTACACCAATAGCTTCCTGCTCATCTCGGACGCTGGCCATGCGGTCATCATTGACCCGGCCGCCGAGGTGCAGGAGTACGATAAAATTCTAAAAGAGCACAACGCGCAGCTCACCACCATCCTGTGCACCCACGGCCACTTTGACCATGTGGGCAGTGCAGGCACCCTCCGCCGGGAGCATAAGGCCAGGCTCTACTGTGAGCCGGTTGACTGCCGCGGCACCCAGCTGCTTCCCCTGAAAGCAGCCGATGTGGACAGCGGCTATGAGGGGGGGAGACCATCGCCGTGGATGAGCTCAAGTTCACGGTCTGGCACACCCCCGGCCACACAGAGGGCGGCGTGGTGCTGCTCTGCGGCGAGTACCTCTTTGCCGGGGACACGGTCTTTCAGGGCAGCATGGGCCGCACCGACCTGGAGGGCGGCGATGACCGCAAGATGGAGCAGAGTCTGCGCAAGTTTGCAAAGCTGCCCATCCCCCGTGAGACGCAGCTGCTGCCCGGCCACGGGGATTTTTCCACCATGGGGCAGGAGCTGGACAATAACTTCTATATCCGGCAGGCGCTCCGGAACGCAAAGGCGGAATAAAGCATGAAAATATATATCACAGGCCTGCCCTCCGGCTACGAGGTGGAGCATCTGGTCCGGCTGTTTTACCCCATGGCACCCCTGACCCTCACCGCCCCGGAGGACGGCGAAGACTGCGTCTGGGCCGAAAAAAAGCCGGACGGCCTCTGGGCCATGGTGCGGGAGCGGGGAAAGAGCAAAACGGCGCGGGCCCTCCTGCCCGATATCGAGACGCCGGAGTTTGCGCTTGCCAGCCTGACGTATGACCTGCTGCGGGCATGGACGGGCATCCGCCCGCCCTGGGGCAAGATGACGGGCGTCCGCCCGGTGCGCCTCATCCACGATAAGCGGGCCGCTGGCTGGAGCGAGGAGGACATCGACCAGTTTTTCCTGGGCCGGTTCGACTGCTCCCGGCAGAAATACCAGATGGCCAAGGCCATTGCCGATCTGCAGGAGCCTATTTTGAAGGCGGGCAGCGTGCCCAAGACCTACAGCCTCTATATCGGTATCCCGTTCTGCCCCTCCCGGTGCAGCTATTGCAGCTTTGTCAGCTGCAACCTGGACCGGGACCGCAAGATGGTGCAGCCCTATGTGGACTGCCTCTGCCGGGAGGTGGAGGAGATCAAAGCACAGGCTGACAAAGCGGGCCTGACCCTCTGCAGCATCTACATTGGCGGCGGCACCCCCACCAGCCTCTCGGCGGACCAGCTGCGCCAGCTGATGGGCACCGTGCGGGAGAATTTTGACCTGAGCCGGGTGGTGGAGTACACCGTGGAGGCGGGCCGCCCGGACTGCACCGACGCCGAAAAGCTGGCTGTCATCAAGGAGTACGGGGCCACCCGTATCTCCATCAACCCCCAGACCTTCTCGGACGAGGTACTGGCCGGCATCGGCCGCAAGCACTCGGCCCAGGATATCCTGGACTGCTACGCCGAGGCCCGCAAGGCAGGCCACGATGACATCAACATGGACCTCATCGCAGGCCTGCCGGGGGACACGGTGGAGGGCTTTGAGCATAGTCTGCGGCAGGCCATCGCGCTGGACCCGGAGAATATCACCGTCCACACCCTGACCCTCAAGCGGGCCTCCCGCATCGTGATGGAGGACCAGAAAGAGAACGACTACGCGGATGTAGCCGCCATGCTGGAAAAATGCCATCTGCTGGCCGAGGCGGGCTACCGCCCCTATTACCTCTACCGGCAGAAGAATACCTTGCAAAATCTGGAAAACGTGGGCTGGTGCAAGCCGGGTCACGAGGGATATTATAATATCTATATCATGGAGGAAGTTCAGACCATCCTCTCCGCCGGCGCGGGCGGCAGCACCAAGCTGGTGGCCGACGGCGGCAAACGGATGCAGCGCATCTTCAATTTTAAGTATCCGAACGAGTATATCCAGCGCTTTGCGGAGGTACTGGAACGGAAAAAAGGAGTGGCTGAGTTTTATGATCACGATTTGGGTCCCGAAACGGTTGGTTGAAGTCGGGCTGTACAACGTTGCAGCCCGCAGCCCGGCGGAGCTTGCCGCCCTGAGCGAGCAGAGCTACCGGGAGCGGGTGCGCTATGCCGCCGAGAAAGTGCGCTTTTCCGGCACGAAGATCGTCATGCTGACCGGCCCCTCGGCCAGCGGCAAGACCACCTCGGCCCACAAACTGGCCGAGGAGCTGGAGCGCCAGGGCACCCCGGCCAGGGTGGTCAGCCTGGACAACTTCTTCCGGGGGCCCAGTATTACCCCCCGCCTGCCGGACGGCACGCTGGACTATGAGAACCCCGATACGCTGGATCTGCCCCTCATCCGCCAGTGCCTCAAGGAGCTGAACGAGACGGGCAAGACCGTGCTGCCCGTCTACGATTTTTCCCAGGAGGCACGCTCCAGTGAGACGGAAGAGATCGACCTGAAAGGCGGCGTCTGCATTGTGGAGGGCATCCACGCCCTCAACCCGGAGCTGACGAGCCTTGTTCCTGGCGACCAGATCTACCGCGTCTATGCGGGCCTGCGGGAGGAATACTGCATCGACGGCCGTCGCACCATCAACACCCAGGATATCCGCCTGTGCCGCCGCACCCTGCGCGACGCCGCCACCCGCGGCCGCAGCCCGGCCAAACCCTGGCCATGTGGGACCGTGTGCTGGACGGCGAGACCCGGTATATCAAGGGGTTCAAGACCACGGCGGATTTCCTGCTGGATACCTCGTTCACCTATGAGCTGGGCCTGATCGCAAAGCTGCTGCAAAGGTGCGCCAGCAGTTCACGCTGGAGGGCCATAACGCGGAGCTCTGGGACGAGACCGCCCGCCGCTTTGAGCATGTGGCCCCGGTGGCGCTGGACCTGCTGCCCGCCGACAGTATGCTGCGGGAATTCTATGCCGGCGAGATCGGCGGCAAAACCGCGCAGTGACGCGCTCTTTTGTGCAAATGCGAAAAAATTGTTTCCAAACCTGCACCAAACTGTAAAAGTTGCGGTGGATTCGTTGCAATCCCCTTTTGAGTGCGCTATAATGAAACCACCATCTGGAAGCACGGGCAGGACGCCTGTGCCGTTGGCAGAAACCCGGAAAAACTGCCGGGTACAAACAAGAGAGGTGCCTTTTATGGATTTCAATAAGCTCAAGGAAATGGGTCTGGAATACGCCGAGAAAGGCAAGAATGCCGCCATGGATCTGGCCGAGAGAGGCAAGACCCAGGCAAAGATCGTGAGCGAGCAGGCAAAGCTGGCCAAGGCACAGCGGCAGCTGGGTGCACTGGTCTACAGCCTTGCCAAGGGCAACGAGGAAAACCAGCCCCTCGTGGACAAATACATCGAGATGATCGATTCCATTGAGCAGGAGCTGGCGTCCCTCAAGGAGGCGCTTGGCCCCGCCGCGGTGGAGATCACCCGTGATCTGGAGGAAGAGCCTGTTGCAGCGGATGCCGCTCCCACGGAAGAACCGGCAGCAGAAACGCCCGCCGCCGCGGGGATGCCCCCCCAAGGCCTGCCCCCAGTGCGGCGCTCCGGTCTCGGACGATGCACTGTTCTGCAACAAGTGCGGCGCGCAGCTGTAAGTACAGCCAAAATTCCGCTGGGGCGGTGTCCTGCTGGGGTACCGCCCCTTTGTATGAAAATGTGCGAGAAATTGGCCGCAAAAGCCGGAAAATGCGCTTGAACCCTTGCAAAAGGGCGAAAGCTGCGGTACAATTAAAATCCAGTTTTTGAGCACAGGAGGGATGCGCCATGCAGGACTGGCCGGATCGTGAGCACTATACGGCCGAGGATCTTGTCCAGATCATCCGCATCCTGCGGGACCCGGAAACGGGCTGTCCGTGGGACAAGGTGCAGACCCACGCCTCCATCCGGAAAAATTTTCTGGAGGAGACCTGTGAGGCGCTGGAGGCCATTGACGCCGACGATGCCGACATGCTCCGGGAGGAGCTGGGCGATGTGCTGATGCAGGTGGCGTTCCATGTGGTGCTGGAGGAAGAGCGCGGGCGGCTCAACTTTGAGCAGGTCTGCCGGGAGGTGTGCGAGAAGCTGGTCTTCCGCCACCCGAACATCTTTTGCTTCCTCCGCGGCCCGGAATGCTGGTATAAACAGCTGGGACGCGCTCAAAAATAAGGAAAGGGCCGCCGGACCCTGGCCGATGAGCTGGATACCGTGCCGGCCACCCTGCCTGCGCTGATGCGTGCCCAGAAGCTGCAGAAGCGGGCGGCAGGCCATGGCGTGGGCAGCCAGACGCCCCGGCAGGCAGAAAATGCCCTGCACGCGGCGGAGGCGGCCTGGGATGCCAGAACACCGGAAAACGCCCCGCAGGCGGCTGGTGAGCTGCTGTTTGCCGCCGTGGACGCCCTGCGGCAGGAGGGCATTGACGCCGAGGAGGCGCTGACCTTTGCCGCCAAACGCTTTGCGCGGGAAGCAAAGCACCAATCAAACGGGTAACAGGCAGAGAGACTGCCTGCTCGAATAACAAAACGAAGAAGAGAAACATTTGTGGAGGTTTTCGATTATGACCAAGACGGATCTGATCGCACAGGTTGCGGCAAATACCGAGATGAGCAAGAAGAGCGCGGAGATGGCAGTCAACGCTGCTTTTTGAGGCATTGGGCAAGGCAATGGCTGAGGGTGAGAAGATCTCCATCTCCGGCTTTGGCACCTTTGAGGTGCGTGAGCGCGCCGAGCGTCAGGGCATCAACCCCGCACCCGCGAGCCCATCACCATCGCTGCTTCCAAGAGCATCGTCTTCAAGCCCGGCAAGGCTCTGAAAGACACCCTGTAAAAACTGCTTTTTGCCGCCGGAACCTCCCACCGAGGCCCGGCGGTTTTTGTTGTGGAAACCTCTCAGTCATCGCTTCGCGATGCCAGCCACTCCCCTTTCGGCACTTTCGTGCCACCTCCCTCGACCGGGGGAGTCTTTCCTGACAGGGGAGCCCTTGGCAGGCCGGGCAGGTCTGAGCAGGACGCATGGGTTTTCCCTGTTGTCAAAGGGCGGGCCCTGCTGTCTAGATTGGAGTCTTTATGAGATTGGACAAATATCTGAAAGTTTCGCGGCTCATCAAGCGCCGCACCGTAGCCAATGAGGTGGCTGATGCAGGCCGGATCCTCATCAACGGCAAGATCGCCAACCGGCCAGCCAGGCCGTCAAGGCCGGGGACATCATTGAGGTGACGTTCGGCAACCGGCCCATCAAGGTCAAGGTGCTCTCCGATGTGGAGCCCCGCACCAAGGATGTGGCCCGGGAGATGTACGAGATCATCAGCGAATAACCCCGCCTGCCTCCTCATACTCTGTAAAAAGGGGAGGGGAGACGGATGACAAAGGCGGAAGCACAAAATAATAACGCCCTGCCCCATGACCTGATCCTGGAGGGGCGGGGGAAGCTGACCGTGACCGGCGTGCGGCGGATGCTGCGGTGTGACCCCGACAGCGCCGCCATGGAGACCACCAAGGGCACCCTCACGCTGGCCGGGGCCCAGCTCAGCGTCACCAGCCTCGATCTCGACAAAGGCGAGGTGAAGCTCACCGGGCGGGTGGATGTGCTGGAGTATACGGCTCAGCGGACGGCGGGCGGGTTTCTGCACCGCCTGTTCCACTGATGGGCCCGGCGCTTTCCCCGGGCAGGTGGGGCAGGAGGCTGCCGCCTGCGCCGTGCTGGGGGCCTGCCTCGGGGCAGGCCGGGCATTTTTCCCGGTGCGGGGGCGGGGGGCGCTTCTGCCGGACGTGCTGCTGATGGGCGGCCTTTTGCTGGGCACCCAGAGCTACGCGGCCTCCCTCAGCGCCGGGGGCGTGCCGCGCTGGTACATGCTGGCGGCAGCCATTGCAGGCATTGCGCTGGCAGAGCACCTGTTGGGGGTTCCGCTGCGGGCTGTGGGCCGGGTGCTGCGCAGGCCGCTGGATGGGCTGGCAAAATACGCCGCGGCCCATGCCCAGGCCCGTGCCGCCCGCAAAAAAAGGCGGCCAAAGAACGCCGGAACGAAAAAAGACTTGCAAAAAAACCGAAAAAGAACTTGCCAAGTGAGCGGCGCGTGTTGTATAATTCAAACGTATCAAAGTAAGAGTACAGGCGCAAAAAGCCTGCTGTATGTACGGGGGCTTACACTATGACGAATCCGGGCCGCAAGCGGCGGAAACGCAAAACCGTGCTGGGAGTGTTTTTCCGGCTGTTTTTTGTACTGCTGCTGCTCAGTATGCTGGCAGCGTATATCTCCAACCAGGTAGCCATCAGCTCCAAACGCGCGGAGCTGCAGACCCTGCAGGAGCAGATCAGCCAGCAGCAGACAAAAAATGAAGAGATGCAGCGCATCCTCAGTGGTGATTCGGACGAGGTGACCGAGTGGGTCGCGCGGGACTCTTATAATTACGCAGCTGCCAATGAGCGCATCTTTGTGGATGTGACGGGCAACTGAAGCCGCACCCCCGGTCCCCCTGCGGCAGACCGGATACTATCAGGAGAAGAACAGGAGTATTGAGCTTTGGCAATTGAGGTAGGAAACATTTTCGAGGGTCGTGTCACAGGCGTGAAGCCGTTTGGCGCGTTTGTCGCACTGCCGGAGGGTGGTACGGGCATGGTCCATATTTCCGAGGTGTCCAATGAATTCGTGCAGGACATTGCAGCAGTCCTGCACGATGGCGATACGGTCAAAGTCCAGGTCATCAATGTGGCCCCGGACGGAAAGATCGCGCTTTCCATCAAGCGGCTGCTGCCCCAGGAACCCCGTGCTCCCCCCGCGCGCCGCGGGAGGATCGCGGGCCACGGCCTTATGGCAATGGCCCCCGGGAGGGCGGTCATGGCGGCAATCGCGGCGGCCGGTTTGGCGGCGGTCAGGGCGGTGGACGCCCGCCCCGTGAGGGGGGCCGTCCGGCCCGGGAGGCTGCTCCCCGTGTGTGGCAGCCCAAGGCACCCGCCCGCAGCGACAACCTGAGCTTTGAGGACATGATGAGCCGCTTCAAGAGCCAGAGCGAGGAAAAGATGGCGGATCTCGACCACGAGACCAACAACCGCCGCGGCGGTGGCTACGCCCCCCCGTGGCCGTGGCGGACGCCGCTGATACAAGTACCACCAACGGGCCTGCCCCAGCGGGGCGGGCCTGTTTTGCCCATGCACGGCGGCAGCCGGAACAAGCGGCCCCGTACAGAACCAGGAAAGGAAACCAAAATGCCCGCAAAATTTGAACTCATCGCTCCCTGCTTTTTCGGGTGCGAGTCCACGGCCAACTTTGAGCTGCGCCGCATCGGTGCCGAGGACATCCGTGTCAGCGACGGCCGCCTGACCTTTAAGGGCGGGGCCGATATGATCGCAGCCGCCAACCTCAACCTGCGCACGGTGGAGCGTGTGATGCTCCTGCTCAACACTTACCCCGCCACCACGTTTGACGAGCTGTTCGATGGCGTGTATTCCATCCCCTGGGAGGAGCTGCTCCCCGCCGATGCCGCATTCCCGGTGTCGGGCTCGTCCCTCAACAGCCAGCTCTCCAGCGTGCCTGCCTGCCAGAGCATCATCAAAAAGGCTGTGGTCAAGCGGCTGATGCAGTTCCATCACACCTCCGTGCTGCCCGAGACGGGCGCGGAGTATAAGATCCGCTTCATGCTCCGCAAGAACGTCTGTGAGATCATGCTGGACACCACCGGCGAGGGCCTGCACAAGCGCGGCTACCGCCGCAACGCCATGGAGGCCCCCATCCGCGAGACGCTGGCCGCTACCATCGCCGACCTGGGCCGCGTGCGCCGGGACAGCCTGGTGGAGGACCCCTTCTGCGGCAGCGGCACCCTGCTCATCGAGGCCGCCCAGAAAGCCATGAACATTGCGCCGGGCCTCAAGCGCCGCTTTGCCGCTGAGCGGTATAGCTTTGTGCCTGCCGCCGTCTGGGCCGAGCAGCGCCAGAAGGCCTTAGCTGAATCCAAGCTGGATGTGGGCTTCGAGGCCTTTGGATATGATATCGACCCCGCCGCCGTGGCGCTGGCCAACGCCAACGCCAAGCTGGCCGGTGTGGAAAAGCGCTGCCACTTTGAGGTGGCCGATGTGGCGGATTTTGCCGCAAAGAGCGAGGCGATCGTCCTGACCAACCCGCCGTATGGTGAGCGGATGAGCACCATTGAGGGCGCTGCCAAGCTGGCAAAGACTCTGGGCCAGCAGATGGAGGCCCACCCCTGCGCGGGCGTCTACGCCATCACCGCCGATATGGATTTTGAGCACCACTATGGCAAGCGGGCAAACAAGCGCCGCAAGATGTACAACGGCATGATCCCCTGCCAGCTGTACATGTACTACAGCGCCCCCAAGTTTGAGAACCGGCCCGCCAAGCCCATGCCCAAGAGCGGTTTTGACGGAGCGGCTTTGACGGCGAGAAAAAGCGCGTCACGGCTCCGCAAGCATTTCGAGAAAAAGTTGATGACTTTTTATAAACGCACCGGATGCACAACGTCCGGTGCGTTTTTTGATGAAAGATTTCACAAAGCATCCATTGAATGAAAGGTCGAAAAGGATTATACTTACTCTACTGGACAAAGCACCTGTCGAAACGGAGGGCAAGCAAAAGACATGAGCCAGATGAACGGGCGGATGCGGCCTTATCTCCCGGAACTGACCATCCGGGATTATAATACCTATCAGTGGTACCTGCGGGCGTGCGCCACCAGCTGTATACCACTTATGGGTTTTCTTTCGTGCTGCTGCCTGCGGTACAATGGCGTGCTGTTTGCCATTTTGGACGACAGCCTGGCGGGCCGCCCGGCTACCTGCAAAAAAAAATGCGGGTGCCCGGCACGCTGGTCTGGAAAGAGATGATGTGCCAGACCCAGGGCATCCGGCTGGCGGCTCAGGTAGAGGTGCTGCTGGGCTGGCACCGTTTGCAGGACGCCCAGTGGGGGAGATCTGCCTCTCTATAAAAAAAAGCGCGCCGCGTCAGGAACTGGCTCTTCCTCCGCCGGGCCTATGAGAAAGCCGCCGCCGAAAACCCGGCTCTGGAGCGCATTTTTGCGCAGGAACGGGACCAGGCCAATGTGCAGATGACCCTGAACTCCGAGAACTATACCCTGGCCTCAGAGCCCAAGAGCAACCTGTATGGAGCCCTTTATTCCGTACTGGCCACGGATGATCCCAGCCAGCGCAAGAGCATGCACTATATCGGCTGCTGCATTGGCCGCGCGGCCTACCTGATGGACAAAGCCGAGAGTTTTTTGCGGGACAAGCTGCGCAAGCGGTATAACGTGTTCCTGGCCAATGGGATCACCAATCGGGAAGCCGCCGTGGAGAGTGCCCGGCGGCAGGCGCTGGCCGCCGCCAACGATCTGGTGCGGGCGTATAACCTTTTGGACATCAAGCTGAACCACAGCCTGCTGGACAACATCATCATCCTGGGCCTCCGCCACGCGGTGGATCCGTTCCCGGAAAACCAGCCTGTGAGCTGGGAACTGCCGTGAAAGGCCGCAAGAGCTGGGCCATGGCCTACTGCGGCATGGCAGCGGCCCTGAGCATCGCGTTCATGCTGCTGGGGGCGGTCATCCCGATCTTGATGTATATCGCGCCCGCCATTGCCAGCTTTCTGGTGGCGACGGTCTGCGTGGAGTGCGGCAAGACCCTGGCCTGGACAGCCTATGGGGCCGTCAGCCTGCTGAGCCTGCTGTTTGTGCCGGACAAAGAGGTGGCGCTGACGTTCGTTTTTTTGCTGGGGTATTACCCGCTGGTCAAGCCGAAATTCGAGCACATCCGGCCTGCTCTGCTGCGGGGGCTGTGCAAACTGCTGCTCTGCAACGGCGGCATCCTGCTCCTATACGGGCTGGTGCTGCTGCTCATCCCCGGCGGCAGCATCTCGCAGGAGATGCGCACCACGGCGCTGGCCGTCTCGCTGACCACCCTTGCCATGGGCAATGTGGCGTTTCTGCTCTATGACCGTGCCCTGCACAACATGCTGCCGGCGTACCGCATCCTGTGGCAGCCCCGGCTGCACAAGATGCTGGGAAGATAATTGGAACGCATTGAAAGAAGGAATGTGCACACACAGTTGACGCAAAGCGCCGGGCCACGCGGGTGACAGCCGCGAGGGTGACGAGGAGAGGAATCATCGAAAAATTCGGCGGATGTTTCTCCGGCTGAAGCAGGCCAGGCGGCCTGCGGGGCTATACCAGCCGCAGAGAGGGGCAAAAAACGGCAGCAATACCGTAACAGATCCCCTCAAAGGAAGCCATACAAAAACATAAACTGATACAGGAAGCTGACAGTTGTGCTGTGCGCTGGTTGCGCCGGGCTGTCGGTATGGAGGTGTTTTGTATGTGCGGCATCGTAGGTTATGTTGGAAAGCTCAGCGCACAGGATGTGCTGCTGGATGGTTTGGAAAAACTGGAGTACCGTGGGTATGATTCGGCGGGTGTGGCACTGGCCCAGGAGGGCGGCATCCGCGTTGTCAAGAGCAAGGGCAGGCTGGATGCCCTGCGCCAGAAACTGGCCGTGCAGGCCCTCGCGGAGAGCTCCTGCGGTATCGGACACACCCGCTGGGCCACCCACGGCGAACCCAGCGATGTGAACAGCCATCCCCACTCTACCACCCCCCGTGTGAGCATCGTCCACAATGGCATCATCGAAAATTACGGTGCTCTCAAGGAGCGGCTGGCCGCCCGGGGGTACACGTTTGAGTGAGACGGACACCGAGGTACTGGTCAAACTCATTGACAGCTGCTACCATGGCGAGCCGCTGCAGGCCCTGCACGAGGCGCTGGGCATGGTGCGGGGCAGCTATGCGCTGGCCGTGCTGTTCAAGGATTTCCCGGACACCATCTACGCCGTGAAAAGGAGAGCCCCCTCATCGTGGGCTGGGGCGAGGGCGAGAACTTCGTGGCCTCCGATATCCCGGCCCTGCTCAAGTACACCCGGGATTACAGCGTGCTGGAAGAAGGCGACCTGGCTGTCGTGACGGCCCAGGGCATCCGATTCTACAACGCCTTTGGGGAGCCCGTGGAGCGCCAGCGACTGACCGCCGACTGGGACGAGGAGGCTGCGGAGAAGGGTGGCTATCCCCACTTCATGCTCAAGGAGATCCACGAGCAGCCTGCGGCCATCACCGCCACCGTCAGCCCCCGTGTGGAGGACGGTCTGCCCGACCTCCGCCTCCCGGAGCTGACCGACGAGCGGCCCGCAGCATTCGGGACGGTGCATCTGGTAGGCTGCGGCACGGCCATGCACGCGGGCATGGTGGGCAAAGCCGCCATTGAAACGCTGGCCCGAGTCCCCGCCGAGGTGGACATTGCCAGCGAGTTCCGTTACCGGGACCCCATCCTGAACAAGGACGACCTCGTTATTATTATCAGCCAGTCAGGCGAGACCAGCGACACGCTGGCGGCCCTCAAGCTGGCCAAGAGCCGGGGCGTGCCGGTGCTGGCCATCGTCAACGTGGTGGGCAGCTCCATTGCCCGGGCGGCGGATTACATCCTCTACACCTACGCGGGGCCGGAGATCGCCGTGGCGTCCACCAAGGCCTATGTGGTCCGATGTGTGTGCTCTACCTGTTTGCGCTCCGGCTGGCCTATGCCCGGGGCAAGCTGGAAGAAGCTGAAACGAAGCGATTGACCGCCGAACTGCTCCGGGCAGGGGGGAGGTCATCAAGCCCCGGCTGGATGACTGCGAGCAGATCAAGTACCTCGCCAGCCGCTTTGTCAACACCCAGAGCTGCTTCTTTATCGGGCGCGGGTTTGATTATGCCCTCTCACTGGAGGGCAGCCTCAAGCTGAAAGAGATCAGCTATGTCCACTCGGATGCCTATGCGGCCGGCGAGCTCAAGCACGGCACCATCAGCCTCATCACCGACGGTGTGCCGGTCATTGCGCTGGCCACTCAGAAGCAGGTGTACGAAAAGACCATCTCCAACGCTAAAGAGACCAAGAGCCGCGGGGCCCGGGTCATTCTGCTCACCACGAAAGACGCTGTAGTGCCTGAGGGCGTGGCGGATTATATCGTCCGGCTGGACGAGTACGAAGACCTGCTGATGCCCCTGCAGCTCATCGTGCCGCTGCAGCTGTTCGCCTACTATATGGCCGTCCTGCGCGGCTGTGACGTCGATAAGCCCCGCAATCTGGCAAAGAGCGTGACCGTCGAGTAAGCTTCCATCAAAACAAGCACCCCGTTTCCTGGGCTCGTAGCCGCTGGAAACGGGGTGCTTTTTGTGTATCACAGGATCAGAACAGGCAAAGCAAAAGCTCCTGCACAGCCTCAGAGCCACGCAGGAGCCATTTTACGAATCAGAACAGGAGAGATGCTTACCAGAACCAGTAGCGCTTCTTGACGACGATATAGGCCACAACAATGCCGACCATCACAAAGCCGCCCGCAATGAAGAATGTCCAGTCCATCTCAGCAAAGCGGAGGTTCTCGGTGGTGAGCAGATACTCGCCCGCCGTGTCCGCGCCCAGGGTGTTATCTTTGAACGCGTTCAGGAACTGCCACTTGGAGGCGACGGTGTTATAGAGGTAGATGCGGCTGTAGGCGGCATAATCACCGGTAAAGGTGACCTCCACCGTGCCGGGCAGTGCCTCGCCGTTGTTCAGGACGAAGTTAACGCCGTGCTCCGAGGGGGTAAAGGTGAGGGCCTTGTCCACCGGGGCAGAGGTGTTTTTGATGCTGCTGCCCACAAAGCGGAGGCTGTAGCCGTCGCCGTTGACCACCAGCGTCTTGTTGTTGGTGCGCAGGGCGTTCAGGGCATCCGAAGAGACCACAGGAGCTTCCTGCTGGGAGAGGGCCACCGTATCGGAAGCCGCGTTCTCAATGGCGGCGACGACAGGATCCGTGGGAGTCTCGTCGGCCGGGGTGCCGTCACCAGAGTTGTCGCCGTCGCTGGAAGCGGAGGCCGTGCGGTTGACGATGACCGTCACCGAGGAGGAGACAGTGCCATTGGAGACAATGACCGAGGTGGCACCCGTGCTTACGCCGGTGATGACGCCGCTGCCGTTGACGGTAGCGATCTTGGTGTCGTTGGATTTGAAGGTCAGGCTCTGGGAGGCCGTGGAGGGGGCTACGCTGCCCGTGATGGTCTTGCTGGAACCCGGCTTGAGCACCACATAGTTGGTGTTCAGAGAGAGAGACTGGGGAACGACCGAGCCGCTGGCGACGACCTTGATGGTAGCCGAGGCGCTCACGCTGCCGCTGGTGGCGGTAATGGTGGCGGTACCGGGGGCAATGCCGGTGATCTTGCCAAAGCTGTTCACGGTAGCCACGCCCTCATTGGAGGAGCTGAGGCTTACGTCCGCATAGTTGGCGGCGCTGGTGGGCAGCACGGCCAGCGAGAGGGAAGTGGTGTCACCCACCGTGATGGTGTTGGACGCCAGCGTGATGTCCATTTCCGTCACCACCATGGAGGCGTCCGGCTCGGTGGTAATGGTGTACAGGCAGCTCTGGTCGCCGACCGTGGCGGCAACGTGAGCGGTGCCAAGGCCAACGGCCTGGGCCACGCCGTCCGACGTGACCGACACGATGTTGGGGTTATCAGAAACAAAGCTGACATTGGCACGCTTGGCGGCCTTTTCCGGCAGGATGTCCGGCGAAAGCTGCTGGGCGGTGCCCACCGTCATGGTGGCGGCATAGTCACCGGGAGCAATGCTCTCCACGGCCACCGTGGCCCAGGGCATGGTAATGGCCGCTGCAGCACGCAGGGGACTGGCAGCCGTGGCGGGCAGGGCCGCGCCAGCGGCCAGCAGGCCCAGCAGCACGGCACTTGCGGCCAGCTGTTTGGGGAAAGATCTCATGTTTTGTACCTCTTTGGGCGTTCAGTTTGGATGGGGAGGGGCTTAGCGGAACAGGACGCCCAAAGCTTCCATCGCGTATTCAAAGTAAGTCAGCTGGTCGTACTCGACGCGGGCGGTGACGCTCATACCGTTGGACATAGCGACCTTGTCGCCGCTTTTGCTGATGACGTAGGTGCTGTCCGGGGTGATGGTCATTTTGTAGTAGGAGCCGGAGGAGCTGGCGGTCACGTCGCTGTCAATGGAGGTGACGGTGCCCGTCAGGCTGCCGTAGGAATACTCCGAAAGGCCGGTAATGGCGATCTTGCAGGGGTCGCCCACATGGAGCAGCGGCCGGTCGTTGAGGGTGACGTAAGCCACCACCTCGAGGTCGCTGTTCTCGCTGGCGACGGTAGCCAGCGGGCGTGCCGGCGCTGAGCACCATGCCCACCTTATAGGGCGTGTCCATGTGGATGACGCCGGAGGTGGGGGCATAGATGTAGTAGTCGTTCGCGCCCGTGCTCAGGGCGTCCATCTGGCTCTGCAGATTGTCGATGTTGCTCTGGATGGAGGTCAGGTTGGCAGAAATGTCTGCAGGGTGGAGTAGTACAGGTTCTCAACGGTGCTCTGGTTCTGCTCCATCAGGGTCTTGATCTGCTCGTCCGAGTAACCGGCCGCCTGTAGGGGGGGCCGCATCGAACGCCGTTCTGTGCCACCTGGCTCTTGTAGGTCTCGTACTGGTAGTAGTAGGGCTGGTCGTCAATGTCCGTCTCGCTGAAGTAGTTCTTGTCGTCCTGAATGGACTTGACCAGCTTTTCGTACTGGCTCTTCTGCTTTTTGTAGAGGGCCAGCTGGCTCTCGTAGCTCTCGGTCTGAATGTCGAGGTCGGTGCTCTTGATGTGAGCGATGAGGTCGCCCTCGTTGACGTAGGTGCCCTCGGCGATGTTCAGCTCGGTGATGGAGCCGGAGTAGCTGGACATGATGTAGGTTTTGTTGGCGGCCTGCACCGAGCCGCTGGACTGGCTGACGTAGGTGCGGTAGTTCTTGGTGCTCCACACCACGAGGTAGAGGATGAGGCAGCCGTCAGGAGAATGAGCGCATAGCCGTAAGGCGGCAGCTTCTTCTCCATCATGATGCGGCGGTCCTGCAGCTCGTCGAGATTATAGATGTGGGTGGTGTTCGTCATATTACTTGGTCTCCATAAAAACGTCAACAACCCGTCATCGTCGTCCTGGTTGACGAAGACGGTGTAGACGGTGCCGGTCAGCTCGAGCTCGTGCTCAAAAGCCAATGATGTTCAGCTTCTGGGAGGCAAGGCCGCTCTGGCTCATGGGTCCGACGTAGTGGGCGTACAGGCAGTTGCGCACGCGGAGCACAGCGTCCATGGAGTAGCCGGCCTCCATGCGGGGGATGAGCTGGGTGGCCTGCTGCATCATATAGACTTCGGGCTGAGGGTTGGGGCCGGCAGGGATCTTGACGCACTGGATGATGGGGCAAAGGGGCTGGGCGTTGTTGCTCTTCAGAAAGTTGTGCATCTGGGTCAGAACGATCTGGAGGTTGGCAAACTCTTCCGCCTCGATCTTGCGGGCCAGCACATTGGTCAGCTTGAGGGTCTTGTTTTGTGCAATTTGAATCTCTCTCATGATATTGTCCACCTGTTCTGTTAGATTTTGCCCTCCGGCAGGGGAGGGGTGTAATAGGCAATCGTAAAAGAAAAAACTATGGCTCACTGTCAGGGCAACGCTCACGGACGGCATTCTCGATCACCGCGCAGACGCCCTCAAAGTTGGAAGAAACTTCGTGGTTGGAAAAGCGCAGAACCATAAGCCCGTGACCCTCCAAAACAGCGGTACGCTCAGCATCATAGCATTTGCCCTGCTCGGTATAATGCTGTGAGCCATCTAATTCTATCACTAATTTTGCGCGGGCACAATAAAAATCAGCGATATAATATTCAATGACGCGCTGTTTGTAAAATTTGACAGGGTAGCTGCGCAAAAATTCAAACCAGAGTTTTCGTTCCTGCGGGGTCATGTCGTGCCGTAATTCCTGCGCACGCGGAGTCAGCCGTCGGTCATAGGGAAAGTAGTTGATTGACATAAAATCATCCTTTCCTTAATAAAGGCTCCCCTTTGTAGGGGAGCTCCGCGACACGCCCGCGTGAGCGGGATGGAGCGGTGAGAGGTTATGCGTTGGTTATCCTCTGACAGCTGCTGACCAAACCTCTCCGTCACGGCTTACGCCGTGCCACCTCCCCTGAAAAAGGGGAGGCTTGGTGGCGGGCAGGCATCGTGTAATTTCTTTACGATCACCTATTACTTGTTGCAGTAATAAGTGATGTTCTCTATCTGTCCACATTCTGCTCGCAAAATGTACACAAATAGAAAGTGTGCCAGAAGGCTCACGCCTCCTGGCACACCATAGCGAGGCATTATCATCTACCTCGCCCTAACGAGTAGGGCGGTGCAAATGCAATACACTTCCTATTTAGTTTATGAGACTAATTAGAAGCTGCCGTTGCCGAAGACATCATAACGGCCCTCAGCGACGTTGCTCTTGGTGGTGCTGGTGCCCAGAGTGTAGACAGCAGCCAGAGCGCCGATACCCTGCATGAACTTGTTGAAGCCATTGGTCTCCTTATCGCCGTTGGGATCCAGGACATTCCACAGAGCCTTGTTCTTGCCGAAGATGGTGATCTTCTTATCCTTATCGTAGCCCCATGCCTCTGCAACAGTATCGTCCTTGGTGCCCCAAGCGCCGCTGAACATAACGCCCAGAGTAGCGCCCAGAACCTTGGAGACATAAGAGTTGCCGATGATGGTGATCAGGTTGGTGTTGAAAGTCTTGACGTTAGCAGCACCCCAGACAGGAGGAGCGGTAACAGAGCCGATAGCCTCCAGCAGGCCGCCACCGACAACATAGGTCATTTCGTTCTCTGCGATAGCAGAATAGTTTGCAGGCATCATCATAATGAATTACTCCCTTCAAATGATTGAATCAAATTTACACGGCCTTTTTCCCGGATGCGCATCCTTTCAAAAGCCAATTTATGTAACTGAGTGCGCACTCAGTTGCAACTTAATAAGTCATGGCGTCCTCGCCATCGTCGTCTTCTTCCACAACGGCGGCGGGAGCCGGGGCGGGTGCTTCTTTCTTGCGGCGGAAGATCCCCTGCTGCAGGTTCCAGAGCTCGTAATACTTGCCCTGCTTTGCCAGCAGCTCGTCGTGGGTGCCGCGCTCCACGATCTCGCCATGATCCATGACCAGGATCAGGTCACAATCACGGACGGTGGAAAGGCGGTGGGCCACGATCAACATGGAACGATCAGCCAGCTGATTGTAGATCATATCGAAGATGGTGTTTTCAGTACCAAAATCGAGACTGCTGGTCGCTTCATCAAAGATATAGAGGTTGGAATCTTTCAGGAACGCGCGAGCCATCGCAATGCGCTGTTTCTCACCACCCGAGAGGCCGTTGCCGGCTTCTTCCAGATAGGTGTTGTACTGCAGCGGCAGCTTGCGGATGAACTCGTGGGCATCTGCCTTCTTGGCAGCGGCCTTGACCTCGTCGATGGTCGCGTCCGGCTCTGGAGATCCGGATGTTATCATAGAGGGTCTTGCTGAAAAGCTCCACGTTCTGGGGCACGTAGGCGATCGCGCGACGGACGGACTGATTGCTGTACTCGTCCAGATTGACGCCATTGACGTCGATCTCACCGCTTTCCGGCTCATAATACTTGAGCAGGAGTTTGGTGATCGTGGATTTGCCGCTGCCGCTCTGGCCAACCAGCGCCACTTTCTTTCCTTTCGGGATCGTAAAGGACACATGATTCAGGGCAGGGGAACGGCTGCCGTAGCGGAAGGAGACATCCTTGAATTCGATGTCACCATCGATCTGCTCCATCTCGGTGTATTCCCGATCGTCTTTCTGCTCGGACTCGTAGTCCATGATCTCCGTCAGACGCTTCATGGAAATCTGTGCTTCCTGAATCGACATCTGCAGGCTGACCAGCTCGCTGACCGGAGAAGTAAAGTAAGAGGAAAGGGTGCTGAACGCCATATAACCGCCCAGCGTCATCTCACCATTCAGCACCTGCATGATACCCACGTAAGAGGTGACCATGCCGAGGATGGTGGAGATCAAAGCAGAGAACAGAGACTGTCCGGTGCTGATCTTACTGGAACGAATGCTGATCTTCATACTCTTGATGTATTCACGCTCAAGAGTTTCCAGCTCGCGGTCCTCATTGGCATTGCACTTGACGGTCTCGATGCCGCGGAGGCTCTCGATCATCTGGCTGTTGAGGACGGCCGACTGCTGCATCGTCTCTTCATTGATCCGCTTGTAGGGCTGCTTATAAATAATGACAAGCAGCAAACTCAGCAGAAGAGTGAAGACCGAGATGGAGAAGAGGGTCGCGTTCATCCGGAACAGGACGATGCCGGTGGCTACCGCCATCACGATATCCATCACGACACTCAGCGCGATGCTGGTGAACACCGATTTGATGGTGGACGCGTCCGAATAACGGGTGGTGATCTCACCGGTCTTTCGGGTGGCGAAGAACTTCATGGGCAGTTTGTACACATGCCCGAAGTACCCCAGCATCAGTGGGATGTCGATCTTGATGGACAGGTGGATCAGAATCCACTGGCGCACTGTACTGATCAGTGTGCTCGTGATGCTCACGATACTGAACACCAGGATCATCGAAACAAGTAAGCTCTTTAATCCATACGGCAGGATCTCATCCATCAATATTTTATTAAACATTGAGGACGCGATGCCCAGCACCGTGAGGATAACCGAGCTGGCGATGGCATAGATAAAAAGTTTTTTCTGGGGCAGCAGCAGGTTGATGTACCGCTTGAACATGCTGCCCTGTTTTTCCTTGCCGCCCTTGAACTCCGAGGTGGGGTTCATCAGGAGCAAAACACCCGTAAAGTTTTTGTAGAACTCATCCAGCGAGATCTTTTTCAGCTCGTTGGCAGGGTCGCCGATGACGACGTAATCCTTGCACTTTTTTGTACTTTTTGCTCTCGTCGGCTTTCCGCTCTTCTTCTTTGCGGACATGCTTGCGGCGGGCATCATCGTCCTTGATGGTCGTCTTTTTGAAAGATGACCACGAAGTGGGCCAAGCCCTGGTCCGTAATGACCTGCGCGATGCAGGGAAGTGTGAAGTCGCTTAAAAAGTTTTTCGCGGTCTACGCGCACCGCCGCTGTGTCAAACCCCAGCTCGTTGGCGGCTTTCTGCAGACCCGTGAGGTTTGTGCCTTTCAGGTCAGTGCCCATCATGTCGCGCAAGCGGGTGATGGTGATCTCTTTTTGTAATGGAGGCACACCATTGCGAGGCTGGCAGCGGCACAGTCGGTCGTGTCATGCTGCCGGACGTAGGTATAACGCATAGATGCTTCCTATTCTTTGGAATCTATTTCAAAACAACAGTCCTATTCTACCATGATATTCCTACTTTCGCAAGTAGGAGTTTTTTTGAATAAACTTTCCCTTCCCGCCAGAGGCTCCCCTGCTAGAGGGGAGCTGTCGCGTGAGCGACTGAGAGGTTGTACAAGTAGATGCTTCCGATTGGAAACATTACGGCAGAGTGCTGCAATGTCCAATCCCTCTCCGTCACCTGTCGGTGACACCTCCCCTCTGGGGGAGGCCTTGGCAGTTCGCAAAGCTCATGGGTTAAATAGTCCCGCTGATTTTGACACACGAACAAAGGCTTCTTTCGCTTCCCTATAAAAGCAGCGCATAGCCCCCTGCTTTGCTCTGCCCTGATGCGGAAACAGAGCAAAGCAGAGGCCAAGCTGCTTATCAAAAAAGAAGCGGAGCGCCTACCCTTTGATCAAGTCATTGCTCTAGGGATTTTTGCTCAAATCTCCTAAAGCTTGGGTGTAGTATAACACAATATGGCTTTCTTCAAGAGGACATTTTTTAAGAAACCATTAATTTTTGAAAAAAATGTGAAAAAAGTTCCAAAATCGTAACAGAAAATGCAAACAAAAAGGCGACAAGCCTTTCGACTTGCCGCCTTTTTGTTTAAAGCACAATCAGATCTTGCCGGTAGTGCCGAGGAACTTGACTTCCTTGACATACTTCTTGGTCTCGTTGGTGCCCAGCTGATAAACAGCAGCGCCCAGACCAACAACCTGCATAAACTTATTGAAGCCGTTCAGCTCCTTGGAGCCGCCAGCGATGCCATACTTCACGATGCCGGACAGGCTGCCGTTATCGCCGAAGAAAGAAGACATCGGGCCGTCGCCGCCCCAGTTGCCACCGAACATGACACCCAGAGTTGCGCCAACCAGCTTGGAGACATAAGAGTTACCAATGATGGTCACCAGGTTGGTGTTGAAAGTCTTGACATTAGCAGCAGTCCAGATCGGAGCGGTAACAGAACCGATAGCCTCGATCACGCCGCCGCCGACGACATAAGTCATCTCGTTCTCTGCAACAACAGAGAAGTTTGCAGGCATCATCATAATGAATTACTCCCTTCAAATGAATGAATCGTATTAAAACGGCCCCTCCGTGGATGCGCATCTCACAGCGGACCTATGTAACCGAGTGCGCACTCGGCTCCATCAAACTTAAAAATATATCAGGCACTGCAAATGGGCAAAACCCACCCTTGACCGGATATAACAGCTTTATAGTACCACACAATTCCAGCTTCCACAAGGGGAAAACGGAAAAACGTGACAAAAACCTTTAAAGCTTGGTAGTAGTGTAACACAAGATGGGATTTTCTTCAAGAGGACATTTTTTAAGAAACCATTAATTTTTGAAAAAACTGTGAAAAAAGCAACAAAACTGTTACACACGCAACGCAAAAAACAAGCGGTGAACTGTAAAGCTCACCGCTGCGATGGCGCCTCTTGCCTGACTCGAACAGGCGACACCCTGATTAACAGTCAGGTGCTCTAACCGACTGAGCTAAAGAGGCAGATCTTCAATTTGGTGCCGTCCACTGACTGCAAGTGGTATTATACCGCATGTCAGGCAGGAATGCAAGGGCTTTTTGCGTTTTATTTGGGTGCAACCTCTCCGTCATCTTCGCTCACGCTCGATGCCACCTCCCCTACGAAGGGGAGGCTTTGGTGCTTCCGTAAAGTTTTGATGTTCTTCCGTTAAATTATTCGAAACGAAACCTCTTTGCCAATGCCTCCCCTTTTTCAGGGGAGGTGGCACGCCGTCAGGCGTGACGGAGAGGTTTAGCCCGCAGACGCCTGCCAACCACACCAGCGCCCGGCATCTTCCGGGGCAGCAATGCCGACGCGGGCTTCCTCCGACAACTTTCCCTCTCCCGGGATGCTATAACGATGAAAAGGGGGCGGGTGTATCAAAACAGTCATCTATCTGGATGTGCTCCTGCTGACCAATTTTGTGCTGGGAGCGCTGTTCCTGCTGGCGGCGGGACTGGTCAGCGGCCAGCGGTGCAGCGGCGGGCGGGCTCTCTGCGGGGCGGCGGTGGCTGCGGCTTCCTCGCTGGCGCTGCTGGCCCCCACAGCGCCGTGGAGCGTCGGGCTGCTCTACAAAGGGCGGCACCGGGGCGCTGGCCGTGGCCGCGGCCTATGGCTGGCCGGGGTGGCGGGCTTTTTGTGCGGCTGCTGGCGTGGTTTTGGCTGCTCAACCTGATGCTCACCGGGGCGGTGCTGCTGCCCGGGGCCCGGATGGAGGTGAACAACCTCAGCGTCTATCTGCCGCTTTCGCCGGAGGTGCTGCTGGTGAGCGCCGGCTGTGTGTACGGCGGGCTGACGTTGGCCCTCCACCTGCTGGGGGGACGGAAAAAGGCCTGTTTTCCGGCAGAGCTGGAGATAGCGGGCGTGGAGCTCCATGTCCGGGCGTTCCACGATACCGGGTTTGGGGTGCGGGAGCCGCTCTCCGGCTGCGGGGTAGTGCTGGTACGCTTTGCGGCCGTGGAAGCCCGGCTGCCACCTGCCTTACGTACTTATTTAAAAGAAACGTTTTCCGGGAGCGGCATCCTGCCCCCGCCGGAGCTGGGGGTGCGGCTCGTCCCCTGCGATACAGTAGCAGGGCACTGCCTGCTGCCTGCCGTCCCGGCGCAGGCGCTGCGTTGGACGGCTCGGGGACAGCAGCAGACACGGCATGGCCTGTATGCCGCCTTTTGCGATACGCCGCCCCCGCCCCCGGGCTGGACGCTGCTGGTGGGCTCGGATGTGATGGAGGGATCATGATGCTTCAAATATTGAAACTGCTGTTTGATCGGCTGTGGGCTGCCCTGGCCTGCCCGGGCGGGATACACTATGTCTCCGGGGCGCAGAGTCTTCCGCCGCCCCTGACGCCGGAGGAGGAAAAGCAGCTCCTTGCCCGGATGATGGCAGGCGACGCTGCCGCCCGGGATGAGCTCATCACCCACAACCTGCGGCTGGTGGTCTACCTGGCCAAAAAACGAGAGCAGCGGGGTGCCGCAGGAGGATATGATCTCCATTGGCACCATCGGGCTCATCAAGGCCGTGAATACGTTCACGCCCGAGCGGAACATCAAGCTGGCAACGTATGCCAGCCGCTGCATCGGGAACGAAATTTTGATGTACCTGCGCAAAAGCTCCAACCGGCGGCAGGAGGCCAGCATTGACGAGCCCCTCAACATTGACGGCGACGGCAACGAGCTGCTGCTTTCGGATGTGCTGGGCAGCGACGAGAACCAGGTGGGCCTCCGGCTGGAGCAGGACGCCGAGCGGGCCACCCTGCGGCGCTCCGTGGAGCGGCTGAACCCCCGGGAGCGGCAGATCATGGAGCTGCGCTTCGGCCTCGTGGACGGCGTGGAGCGCACCCAGAAAGAGGCCGCCGACGCCATCGGCATCAGCCAGAGCTACATTTCCCGGCTGGAAAAGCGCATCATCCGAGACCTGCGCAAACAGTTAGAAGAAACCTAACCGAGTCCGCAGGGCCCGGCATCCGCCGAAAATGGAAACCTGCTCGTTTGGCGTAAACTTGCCCGGCCTGCCCAGGGCTCCCCTATTAGGAAAGACTCCCCCGGCCGGGGAGGTGGCACGAAAGTGCCGAAAGGGGAGTGGCTGGCGAGCGAAGCGAGACTGAGAGGTTTAATTTCCCATGAATGGGATACACCCTCCCCGCCCATACTTCCGGTGAAGTCCAAACGAAACCGGAGGGCGGGGGATGTACAACAAAGTCGAACTGTGCGGCGTTAATACCGCGGAACTGCCGGTGCTGTCAGAGCAGGAAAAGCGCCAGCTGCTGACCCGGGCGCGGGCAGGGGACCAGAGCGCCCGCCAGAGCATGATCGAGGGCAACCTGCGGCTGGTGCTCAGTGTGGTGCAGCGGTTTGCCCAGCGGGGCGAGAACCTGGACGACCTGTTTCAAGTGGGCTGCATCGGGCTCATCAAGGCCATCGACAACTTTGACCCGGCGCAGGAGGTGCGGTTCTCCACCTACGGGGTGCCTATGATCATCGGAGAGATCCGGCGCTTTCTGCGGGACAACAACGCCCTGCGGGTGAGCCGCAGCCTGCGGGATACGGCCTACCGGGCCATGCAGAGCCGGGAGCAGCTGGAAAGAAACTGGGCCGGGAGCCGACCGTGGAGGAGATCGCCCGGCAGGCCGGGATGTCCCGCCGGGAAGTGGCGGCGGCTCTGGAATCGGTGGTGGAGCCCATCAGCCTCGAGGAGCCGGTCTATACCGATGGCGGGGACGCCATGTATGTTATTGACCAGGTGCGGGACCCGGACGGTGAGGACAGCTGGATCAGCGGGCTGCAGTTCCGGCAGACCGTGGCCGGACTGACCCCGCGGGAGAAGAAGATCATGGAGCTGCGCTACCTCAAGGGTAAGACCCAGATGGAGGTGGCAAAGGAGATCGGCATCAGTCAGGCACAGGTCAGCCGGCTGGAAAAGGCCGCGCTGGGGCAGTTCCGAACCGGGGAAAAATAACAAAACCGGCGTGCAGAGCCCGGAAAGGGCGGACCGCGCGCCGGTTTACTGTGATATTTTCAGGGAGAGTGTTGATATTTACGGCGGGTAGCCGCTCCGCCCCGCAGATGGCGTTCTGCTTTGTTGCGGGCCAGCACAGCCTGCACCTGAGCGAACAACCCTGGACTGACCGCCCGCAGGCGGGTAGAGACGTCTTTGTGGACGGTGGATTTGCTGCATCCAAAGGCCTGTGCGGCGCCCCGCACCGTGGCGTGGTGCGCGACGATGTATTCTGCCAGCTGTACCGCCCGCTGTTCCGGATCTCCTTTCATGGCCAACGCCTCCCGCCCTGAATTGCTTACTAGAAAATATGCGGCCCGGAGCGGCAATATGTCTGCCGGGGCTTGACATTTGCCCTGCAGCGGATATACTGGAACTGGACATAAAAACAGGGGCGCCGAAAGGCTGAGATCTGCACGTGGCAGAGTACCCTCGAACCTGATCCGGGTAATGCCGGCGTAGGTAGTTTGCGGAAAGTCCGGATTTTTCACAAACAGCCCATGCGCCTGCGGAATGCGGGCGCGTTTTTGTTTTTGTGTACTATTTATAAGAGAAGAGGAATCCCTATGTCGAAAACCTACTCCAAGACCCGCGTGTTGGTGGAATGCGCGCTGATGATCGCCATCGGCACCGTGCTGTCCAATATCAAGATCTTCACCATGCCCAACGGCGGCTCTGTTACCCTGCTGAGTATGCTGCCGTTTGTGCTGGTGTCGTTCCGCCACGGCGTCAAGTGGGGCCTGTTCACGGGTCTGGTCAATGGCTGCCTGCAGATGCTGCTGGGCTTCTGGGCACCTCCGACCCCGACGTTCATCTATTTCCTGGGCGAAGTGCTGCTGGACTATCTGGTGGCCTTTATGGCACTGGGCATGGCAGAGCTGTTTGCCCGTCCGTTCAAGAACCGGATGGTCGGCGTGGCCGTGGGTACCGCTGTGGCAGGCTTCCTGCGGTTTATGTGCAGCTTCCTGTCCGGTGTCCTTGTCTGGGGCAACCTGAGCGACGGCCTGAGCGCCTGGACTTACAGCCTGGTGTATAACGCCAGCTACATGCTGCCCGAAACGCTCATCACCGTGGTGGGCGCTGTGCTGCTGATCCGTGTTGCACCACAGATCTTTGACCGCCAGTATGCCAAGGCCTGATGGCATAGGAAACGGAATGAACCATAAAAATCTCCGCCGGAGCTGTAGATGTGCCCTGGCGGAGATTTTTTTTTGTACAGAAAGTTTGAAAAAACCGTTGACAAGTCTGACTTTGCCTGCTATAATTACTAGCGTCGTCACGGACGACAATTGTCCGAGGAGCGTCGTATTCCCGTTACTATTAATGACATTCCTAAACATGTTCAACAAGCTTTTTATCGCTATCGAGGATAACCGTTTTTATGAACATGGTGGTATTGACTATCGTGGTACAGCCCGTGCATTAGTTTCTACTCTTAGCGGTAGTGAGGTGCAGGGTGGCTCAACTATTACTCAACAGTTAGCGAAAAATGCTTTCCTGACTCAAGAGCGTAGTATTATCCGTAAGATTAAAGAAGCATTTATTGCTAAAGAACTGGAACATAAATACACTAAAGATGAAATTCTGACCATGTATTTGAATCAGATTTATTTTTGGTCAAGGTGCTTA